>JGI24159J19872_10000735_pt1 | contig 32028 bp, 11 predicted proteins | sample Ectturendosymbi4_FD_19872 | JGI IMG/M metagenome (IMG submission 19872) | reverse complement strand
CAATGCTTTTATTTCAAAATTTATTGGGATTCTGTTGTTAATTAGGACGATTTTAGAAGCATTGTTGAGTTAGTGCCAGCCTCCAACTTAATTCTGATTGCATGCCTTAAACCGTTTAGCTTAAACTACGTGGATTGCAAAGCTCAAAATAGAAAGGTGTCTTTGAATAAGTTTTTATGGCGAAGGATGCGTAGTGTTTCGTGAAATCGATTTGCTATTTAAAATAATTTGATGATGGATTCGAACCCGTTGCCTTTGAGTAGGAGGCCAGGTGCTTGCATACAGAAATGTGCAAGTTTAAATAATCGCAAAAAGAAGAAAGCAGAGCACAGTAGGCTGATTACTTGAAAGCATAAAGTAAACCTAAAGCTTTGCTGGACATTTTCAGATGATACGTAAAATATGGGACAAGCTATTGTTGCTCTAAATTTGATACGGACCGAATTCGACAATCTGCGCATACAAGATGATTCGCCCATGCTCCACGATTGCGTTTTTAAATCCAATCTTGCTTCATTACCAAAACCAACACCAAATGTTTTTGTGCTTGATTAAAATGTTTTCAAATCATGGCCTAGATGTTGAAAGCACAAGACATATCCTATTGCTTGTTTCGCAGACCTGATCAAACGAGTATCTTTGGTTTCAACAGTACGTCCCTGCGTGTGCGACTTCGAGAGATCAGTCGTTCCGAAAAAAATGCCAAATATTAAACTGCTATATAGCACTATAAGTGATTCATATGAAAACGATAGTCAAAAAGCACTTATTTGCAATGTTAACTACATTTCTCTTCACCGCAGCAGCCTGAAGAAACTTGCACATCACTTGAACTGCAAGCCACTGTTGCCTAGCGTCAGTTGGTAATCAGAGTGAAATCGCAGATTATGCTCCACCTTGGCTTACGACAAAAAAACAAGTACCGAAAAAAGCCAATGTTCAAATCGAATCGCCATAAATATCTCTATGATTCACGAGAATTTGCCAGTGCGGAAGTGATTTATACCAGTTATTTAAGATTTAGCGTCTAGAAAAATTCCCTGAAGCCGTAAATTTTGCTGCAGCAGCTCAATAACATTTTCCCGCAACATGAAGGTAGCTTTCGTTTTCAAAATTTTCCGTATTTCCGTATTTCACGACTACAATTAGGTTTGCAATAAATAAAAGCCAATATCTCTCAGTTTAAGATTTTGTTTAAATAACTCTTCATAGGCGTTGATGTTCAGCGATAGTTACACCATGATTCATTTTTATCTGAAAAGCAAGAAATTGTAATAAACCATTTAGAAGCCATGCAATTATATATATTGACCTACAATACGTATCATTACATGCTGATCACTTGTATTGAAAGCTTTGAGCAAAAAGTCTTGAATCGCATATTTTATCAACTTTTTTTTGAAATGCTAAAAGTGCCAAAAAATAATGCTCTTCTTGAAAACAAAACAGACTGTATCTCAGTACAGCGTTTTGTTGTTCAAACTTCAACCTATTGGCAGTTCAAACTTCAAGTCATATAAACTTCAATCTGTCTAAACTTGAACCCATTCAAACTTCAACACATTGGCCCATTGGCTGCTGGTTCATGAATTAATTTTCAGATCGTTTTCAAAATGTAATAATTACCGCCATAAGATTTTACTAATTCAATTGTTTCAAGATGTTTCGTAGTTGCCTGTGCGTCACATGAACAACTGTGGGAGTAGATACATAACAGAATGACTGTGTGTTTGCGTATGTGATGGTAGTGGCAAATTTTAAAGTGGTTAGCTCAATTCACTGACATCTTATGACTATAGAAACAAGTGTATTCAAAACGATCAACATTATTCCATGGAAGATAAAGATTTCTGTCTTTGTGTTTTTAAACGGGACTTTGTGAGACGTAGATCTAGTGCTTGTTTTGGCAAGTAAGTTAGTTAGTTTTTTACTGGTACGAGGAAAAATGCACATGATAATGACAAACACAATGATGCTCAATGGCACAACCTTTATAAGTTTCCGCATGATTAGAATCAACGCTACAGCTCACAGACATTTCGGTAGAATAATTTGTGTCCAGTAAGATGCATATAGTCTACTCACAGCAATTGTGCTCCAGTGGATACGCACTGCTTATCGTTCTTTTTCATCCATTTGCAGCAGTGAAGCTATTTGAACAGTTATGATTGACATCTCTACAACTTGAGACAGATAGGCGAATTGATGTAGGCCAAAGTTCAGAAGCATAAAAGCCTTTTAACAACTTTTTGCTGCTTAAAACATCAGGCTTAATCATACAGCCTTGTGCGCAATTTATTTGGGTTGCTGACCTTTCATACGAAAAGATAGTGATTTTGCTTCAGATTTTCTATCCACTTTCAGGTTTTTGAAAATTTTGATGTAAATTAAAAACTCACCAAAAAGAGTATAACATTGATATTTTTTGATTTTTTTCAAAACGTCAAAAGGGATTGCGATTAAGCACAACTCTTATTTCAGATGGTTGGGACGACTTTTTACTTGGTATCCTGCATTGCCATGAGAACAACTCGCAAAACATGCTTACATGTCAGCATTCACCCCATAAATATAACTATAATTATAACTATCAAATATATTTTTGGTTTCCTGTGTTTTTTTAAGCGAAATTCACCACAATCATAATTTTTTGAAAACAGAGGACAGAGAACGATAAAGAATAACACTGAAAATTAACTAAATTGAAGATCTATAGCGTCGACGCTGAAAACAACATCTCTGGTGCGTTTGCTTTTCGAAAGAAAGAATCTTTTTAGATAAAAGAAGTGAGACTTTTGATAGTTGAGTTTTTTTTACTATATCAGTGACGTAACCGGATTGGGAAAACCCACTTAGCGTTAAGTTTTTGTTTGGGTGAAAAACAAAATATCATTAATGTTCTTGTTGCGCACTGCAATGACGGCTTTTATGTTGCGAATTAAAAAGAAGTCACGAGACGACCAGGACCAATTAAGACTTTGAATAACAGGCCAACCGCTTCGTAGCTTCACATGACTCATGTTTGCCCTGCGGTAGAGACAGGATCGCAGGAATTGATAATGTCGAAGTGCTTAGCATTAATATATAAGCAAACCTTATTTTGAATTTATTCGGAGAGTTATTGTTGACCTGGCGAGATTAGCTTGATGTTGTCTTGCAACGAAAAGTTTTTTTTCTAGTTAAAAATGTGATATTCTATGCCCCGATAGTGTTTGTTGTACTTTACTCAGCTTGCTGTAGTTTTACACTTTCTGTTCATTAGCAAATTAACCGTGTTAATTCTACGGATGTTTTTTGCCTTTTCACCAACAGCTGAAAACAATAAACAAGACATGCAGCTCAGATTTATCCAAAGATAGTGTCTGTTTTATTCAGTATCGTGTTAACATATTGATTACAATTAGAATCTTTCAATGTTACGAAGGCAGTAGACGTTTTGACACTGTTCTCGGTAAAGATTTAATAAAGCTCTGTTTCAGAGTTTCTGAAATGTCGGATGTCAAACCAATAACCAGACGGCGTATCGTGGTATTTCATGAGATCTAGGTCATAGGTCAGGCAGGTCCCTGTTTATAATTTAACTCCTCGGATTTTTCAAAATTGTAATGTGCAGTTTTTTATTTGTGAACTGTTCTTTTTTCGAGAGATTTATTAACAACTCAAGTTTACATTTATAAGTTTTTAAAATTTATTTTTACCTCAAGCGTAAAATTAAACATTTTTTTAAATGCAAACTGCCTTAGGTGTCATTACTGCGTCTGTCGACTGCGATTGAATCATGAATGATTTTTGAAAAACTAGGAACCGTTCCGTTTTGTGCACATGATTGCCGACGTTGTATTTTGAAAAGAGTTGTATTTTTTCACTTTCTAACGCACGCTTTCTTTTAGGTTCGATCGAAACCATAACTCCGCTTGATTGGTGGTAATTTTCTTACTTGCAGATGGTGTAACAATTGTTTCAAGCAAGACACAGTGCAGCAGAACATAATAGTTCGCTACTTTATTGCAATGTTGCACAGCGCATTTGCCAGATACTGATTCTCATGTGCGGTTGCCAGACGTTAACGTGTTTGAAACATTCCGTGATGTGATGTTGTCGTAATCTAATTTTCTTTCTTGCGATCGCGACGCCCGCAGCGTCTGGTTGCGATTTTCTTTTGTCTTTGTTACAATGTTACATTTGGCGAGTTACATAAAAATCCAACAGGTGTAAAGAAATTGCGCGAAATTTGACCTAGCTAAGCAACACCTGGACATACAGGAAATCGTCTCATTTTTATTTTTTTCTTCATTTACATCTTGCAGCCGGTTAAACTGCATCTGTTAAATCCTTGCTTGTTTTGAATGGATTGTTGTTTGTTGTGAATAGAATGCAGTGGAAAAAACAACAAAACGTGTCTCGGTGGGGATGTGCTGAAGAGGTTTTGACAGATTTGAAAAAAATTATTTTGTTTGTTGCAGTAGGTTTCATATAGTTGTGCAGAGATAGTTTCGGTTCCTTGAATATCAAATGTGAAAAACCCGCGCTTGTAGCAAGAAAACCATTTTAGCACGCATTGTAACTATAAAATCATAGACTTTTCGAGGCAAATCTCTTGAGATTAGTCTCGTGCAGCGCTTCATGATGAACTCTTTGAGTGGCAGACCCGCAACCAGGGGGCGAACAGGGCAATTGCCACACCATGAATTTTCGAAAACATGTTTAATTGTTAGGTACAACAGCAAGTTAAAATCATTTTGTCTCCCCGAAAAAATCAGGTGGTTGCCGCCCTGCCTTGAGTTGCTGCACGCGTTGGATTCTTCCGGGAAAACTATTGCAAAGCTTGAGCGCAGAGAGCAACTATGTTGATGTGTCAGGTTATATTTGTACCAACAAGTTGTCACAAAAATTTCAACATGACCGATTCTTCAACAGGTTATTGAATAGTGATTTTACTTGGCAATTGCTTTTGACAATGGGACTGAAACAATTTCATTTAATCTTTTGTTTACTGCTCTTTTCTGTCATGGCAAACGGTAAGCCATTGTGAATCGGACATAAGAAAGCAACTGATACCTAATTTAAATGTGTTCGAATTCATTCACTGGTTTTGATCACAATCCTAAAATGGAGTCTTCTAAAGTGAAACTCTTTTTTCGCATACAAAATTAGAATCACGCTGCTGCATATTTACATTGTGCTTCATATGTGGGTGTTCGATAGCTACCAATGTTTTTTTAAGTTTTAAGATGTGTTTACCAAGATGTTGAGCTGATTAAGTGTAAGTAGCCATAGTTTAAGATTTGCTGAAACATTAAGTGTTACTACACGCTTTAGAATCAAATCGTACGGCAGTATTTAAGTCAGGCTTAATTTTTAGTGATAATGGTATTTTCCAGAAACCGACTTAGTGTTTGAACTGAAGCACGAATTTGAGTTTGACTTTTAAAACCGGCTTCAATTCTGACGCAAATGACAACTGTAGGCCTACTCCAAAATGATATTCTGCGGTGTTCCTGATTTGAGGCTGAGGGAACGTCAAATCAAGCATGTGCTCAAGGCACGTTCTTGAATACAGCCCATACACTTTTACCAATCAAACTCAATATCACTTTGCATAGCAAATCCAGACCAACTCCACATGCAACATCACCTCAGATAGAATTTTCAAACTCTTGTAGTATAAAAGTCAGTGCACGCAGTAAAATTACCACCTACCCGTGGGGTACAAAGTGACTGTATACTGATAACGCAAAAAATGCTTATGAAAACAGGCACGACGCCTTGTCTATTCCATTCATGCCTTTCATTTTCTGCTGTCTAAACTTAAAAAAATTACATGCCAAATGTGCTAATAATTGCAAGTAAGACTCACCACCAGTTTAATACAATGTGTCATATCACGGTGCTTTGTAAAACTTTTTTAGAGCCTGCAATTTAAGTACGCTCCCTCTCACCAGCACTAGGATGAACACAGTGATTCTGCTGCTTGTCACTGGTCGATGCACTTGCCAATCCGGCACTGCAGAAACCACAGTTCCAGGCTCACAGTTCCAGTTTGGCTGTGCTTGATTGGCAAGCCATAAACCTTCGTATACTTTGCTGTAGCGACACCAGCGCTGCAAGAGCTCACAGCAGAGGTACCCGGAGTCACAATTTCAGAATCCGACTCCGCTCCTGTTCCAAAATTTTTAAATTCGGATACGGATCCGGGTCCAAAAATTTTTCAAATTTGAGAATCCGACTCCTGTTCAAACTCCGGCTACCATCGATGCAACCGAAATTCAGCAATCTTTTACTTAGAAGTGACATTTATAAAGACCTTGAAGACTCCCGTTACCGGCGAAAATGAAATGTGACTCCGGATCTGGGTTTGGAAAAAACGCAGAATCCTTCCGGAATCGACTCCGGCCCTCCGGATGTATGGCCACCTCTGGCTCATAACTCCGCGTTTTCGTCATTTGCAGTGCTTCCCATACGAAAGCAAATAGATGTCTAATATTTAACACTGTGCAAAACGTTTTGTGCAGCGAGGACACATTGTCAACACTTCTTGTGCATGCAAAAGCAAATATCAAAATAAGACAATAATCTGACCTAAAAACACATTTAATATAGCGTGAAAATACGTGGTCATGCAGTTCCGCATTGCTTACATGCGCGTCGCCACTGTAGTATCATCGTTTGACAAAACATTGGCGCTGCGTTCACTGTATGCGGAGTTTGAACATTCTGCACCTGAGCACTGCATACAATTTCAAGCGCTTTGATTTGAGTTGTGGAGGAAGAAAAAATGCCACAAATTTCGCGATATTTTTCAAATTCACGATCGTTCCTACACAACCACTATTTATTTTTTAAACACATTTCCGGCAACAGTTGCAGGTTTTCCCAAAGCATTGTACTTTTCATTATTTTGTGCTATATATTTCATACTTAACAGACACTGTAAAGCTTCCCTTTGTAATGGGGGTTAATCTTCTTCATCTGTCAGTCGTCTGATATGTCTCCAACTTGGTGTTTATCCTATAATTATTTGCATCGTCAAACAAATGTTTGTTAATTTCAGTGTTGGTTCTCTCCACACCTATGAAATTTTCGAATTGAATATCTCATCTTGATAACTATGCGCACATAGGCATGCACTCATCTGTAAATATCATGTGTCTTTGTTTTTTTATCATCTGATCTCTTCTTTTCACATGACTACTAATGATACTGCAGGACTGGAAGTTGTATTGCAGGGTTGGTAGACTAGAATGAGCTCATGGTCTTTCACCAATCCTTTGTGACAAAGGAACCAGTAAATGTTCATCGCTTGTGTAGAACTTTGCTTTCAAATTTTGCTATAGCTTCTGCATTAGCCTATATAAAATTTTGATTTGGCGCAACCGCTTTTTATGATGCAGTTAATTACCAAAGTTATTTGCTGGCGTTCTGTTGCTTGTGAACCAGGTAGATAACAGCATGGTGTTTGTTCAGATCTGACGAGGATTTAGCAGCTGATCCAACAAAAATGTCAAACTATACAGATCCTGTCCAAATTCTTACTGAGCAAATTTTACTTTTCTTGGCTGATCTTAAGTTGATCTGCTGATATCAATCATTATTATGTCATTTTATGTACTGCATGCTGCGTTAATGGCTATTGTTTTTTCATTTAATTTTGACCTAAGGCAAAGACAACGAAGAGTTTGTTTCACAATGACGGCTGTGATGTTTTTACAGCTATTCGCTTTAATGTTGTTGGCTTAATGTTAAAAACCAAGGTCTAGACACGATTTTAGCGAAAATAAAAAAACATAAAGAATGTGATTTTTCTAGGTCAAACCAGCAGATCGTTTTTGGATCTTTTCGACAATGTTGGTTTGTTTGATCGCTTCAACTTTGGCCAACACAGAGGACGGCCAAGAACTACTGCATTACCTTCTATTCAGGGAGCTTTAACTCTACCGTCAATTGCAATTCTTCCTCCACTTGTTGGATCTAAGACTCCCAACATTACGGATGCTTTGGCGCAATGCCCATCCAAGCCGATATGTCCATCATCTGAGCAACTAAAGTAATGTCTGCTCTTCACAGCTACCAGCAGTGGCGTCGTTGTAATGGAAATTCGCTTCCCTCAACAATTTTGAACCCAAAAAATTATTTTTCATAAGAAGTTTTTTTCGATGTTTTTGATGACAGCAGTCATGACCAAAGTACAGGACATGGAGTCTTCGGCCGACGATATTTGGGTGGTTGCGATGCGCAAAGAGTAACTGATTTAGTTTTCTTTGCCCTTCATTTTGAAATTTTTTCCTAGCACGACGCCCCTGTCTACGCCATTGAAGTTTTCAAAATTAGAGATTAAAAGTTTGATGTAATTAAGTAAAACCTTCCTTTTAGAACGTTGAGCTGATTTATTTGTGTGAGTTGTTTACGACATAAGTTCGTTTTTGTCCGAGTACTGAACTGCAGGACAATTACGTGCGAGGTGCTATTTAAAATGGTGTCAGTAAAGTAAGATATGTTTCCGGAAAAGTAAGAATATGTATTTTTCTGCTAAGTAAGTATGTTGTTTTTTTCAGTAGAAGTAAGATTTTTTTCTGTTATTTAGCTGCAACATTAACCAAACACTTGCATCATGAGACGTGCAGTAATGAGAGATATACGACGGATACACCTTTCTTTAAATAGGATGTGGCTAAGTTCTGCTTACTACGGAAACTCGGTATACCAGCTTTCGATGCAGATACAGAAGCATGTGATAAAAGAAAATGTCCCCTGAACCTTCTTTCCGCTGCCGTACTGCATTTGATGCGATGCCTTGCCAATCTTTTTTATCTGATCAAATAAATAGGAAATTATCATGGAATTGTTTGTTTTGCATGATGCGAAACATAATTTCATGTGTCAAACGCTGGTCGCATGCGAGAGGAAATGTACCGAGAACCTTGTTTATGTTCAGCGTCCTCACGATTTCTTTGTAGTTTTTCTTAATGTGTATATGTCAAAGACCACTGTTGGTTGCACTGCTATTCGTCAGATTCAAATTGTTTTGCGTTTAAAATTCGGCACTGCACTTTTTGCGCACAGATATTACAGGCCTGACGGAACTTGCAACAATCCCCTCGATGGATTTCGTGGAGCTGTTAATCATCCATTCAAGAGGTTACTGCCAGCAGCCTATTTCGATGGAAAAGGTAAAAGTCGAAATACGCTAATCGCTCTTCTGTATTAGCGTTGGTGGTGACAATGCGGTAGATTTTCCAAGCAATGAGCATTGCCGCAGGCAGAGAAATTTGGAGAGACGAGATGCTTTTCTCAGTGTTCGGTGCTCATAGCAGCAACCTTCCGAGCTGTCACCGGTGCAGTGACGACCATCGCTTATTTTCAGTCACTGATGAAAAATCAAATTTTCGTAATGCCTTCGTTCAAGAACTTACTGCTGACATGCATTCTGAGTCAGACCTTGGTGTGGATACCAGAAAAAGTGACACCGGTACTTGTCACCGAGTCGTTCGCCTACCTGCGGGATTTTCGTTGGACGGGTTTCAGAGAACTGTTGCCTAAAGTACATCTCGTTGTTTGGATGGGTTATGCAACAATTTTCCTTAAAGTTTTAAACAGATCCTCAGCATATTAGATCACGCAGTCCAATAACTTTCAACACTTTGCATCTGCGTGTCTTTCTTGTATGAAGTAGCAAAATGAAAGGGCAAATGGGCAGATGCAAGCAAATAGACATCACAAACCACCCTTCGCATTTGGCGCGCGCCCAAGATTGGTCTGTTTTTGGATTGAGCACCATGACGGTTAACTGATTGGCTGCGCTGTTTAGCCTAAAACAGTAGTTTTCAACCTGGCGGTCGCGACCCGTGGGGTTCGTTTGCCATTTTTCTGGGGTCGCGAGAGCTTCTGATAAAAATATTAATAATTACTGTACTTCTGGATTTTATATTTCGCATATGGAACCACTTTTTGTCGCAGCCAAAATAATAGGATCACCTGGCAAAATTGGTAGCCTACTTTTTCATTCAAAATTGTTGTAATTGTGATTATGACCATTACAGTACTGGTACGTTTGGCAACGCACGAAAAAAACTTTGTGACGTAAGAATGTGCTGTGTTTGCCAATTAGATATCTGATTGCGGGAGCTAACTTGGGAGTTATTCTAGTTTTCAATGAGTTGTGCTGTGGAGTGATTGTATACGGCCCGGGTCTCTCTCAATGATGCTGCCATGTGCATCAATTTAATAAATGAGTCTGTTGAACGTAGTGATATCGTAAGTTATGTTTTAGTCATTGTGATATTCTATTGTGCAAACACAACTGCATTTCATATGCTTGACTAGAAATTTTCGGAAGGGGGTCGTTAGGTTAAATTTTAGTTGCAAAACGGGTCGCTGCATGAAAAAAGTTGAAAACCACTGGCCTAAAGCTTCTGGTCTGCATCCGACCGATTCCACTCAAACGTGGAATCCCAGTGGCAAGCCCAATCTGTCGGCCGCTTAGGTCAGCTGCCGGCACCCATCAACACAGTCTTACGAAGCTCGCACACTGAACAAAAATATTAATGCTCTACTTCAGTTGAAAAAATCGAAATCAAGCTAAAGATTTCTTGCTGAAAAATGAGTTCTTTTTAGCTTCTTGATAGTTAAGGATATGGAGTTATGCGGGATTATATGTCTTTGAGGTAGAAAAACAGAAAGCACCACTTCGAAATCCTGCCACTTCCATAACTTTGCAAGACATGAAAAACTTATTGAGTGGCTGTTCATATAATTGCTGTGGATACGAGTCCACAAAGGCACAAAGTGCTTCAAAAAAGGTTGTGCTAAGCTCAAACATTTGCGAATCAATTGCCTACAGTATTTCAAAGTACTTTGCCATTTCGCTGATAGTTTTTGCTACGTATGTAAAGTTTAGCCAATACGTACAGCTTTTGGTTGCTAACAAAGGAAAACAACTTTCCTTATGATCTTCGTTTCTCCTTTTGCTCGGCGGAAACGACGTAGGGCTGCATTCAGTACAGACGGATTAACAAAAAACGAGTAACAACAACGCTTTCTTTTCCATAATTACTGTGAAGGTCAGAAGCAAACATGTCTCGTGGTTTGTTTATCTTCAGTGATCCACCGTCGCCTATGCGGCGTCGTCTTAATTTGTTTATTTTCCAACTAGCTATATAGAAAAGTACACCACAGCAGCTCTTGTAAGCATGCCTTAATTTTAGAAGTTGTTCAATACTTTTATTTTATAAACTGTCCGTTAGGCACTTGCAGCTCTGTTACATTTTCATTTTCATGAAAGTTTTTTTTGCGTTTAAATGACTGAACAGCAAATAACAAAATTGCTTCATGGGCTTGGTAACTGTAATGTTTTAATTACGAAAGTATGTGTTACAATAGTGCAGTACTTGCCAATAAAGCAATCTTTACTGTTTTATTAACCGCCAACGAGAAAAAGCAATCACGCGATTTTAAAAAGTTTGGTTTAACTTGGTTCCTTTAATCAACCTAATTTATTTTCATTAGACACCTACGTTATTCGTAAGTAACCGTTTCATCCACTTTCAATATATGTGGTTAATCATTTTCCATTTTTTATTAAGCAAAAACCGATAGCTCTTAATTTACTGCTTCATGACGACAAGTGCAAGTTTAAGCCATTTTTGGTGTCACTCTACTGTACTTGAGGAATTTACTAACTGCGGTCTCTGCAAAAAATGAATTTTCGTTACAGGACAACCTCGAAGAGCAAAAGATGGCCTACCACTACCCTCTGCTCGGGTGATTTCCACGACAATGCAGGACTCTATAAGACAAACGTCGAGACGTTTGTCACAGATGCTGCCCTTCTGGGGTCAGTTCATAGACCATGACCTCACCAACACACCAACCACGTCACGTGAGTGTATTTGAAAAAGAGAATGCGCTGTTGATCGATAGATTTTGTGCACTGAAGGACTATAGAATTGCTTCAAGTTGGATCTTCTCCTTATTAGACGGTTTCAAACTCATGGATGCATGACGTTTGACAAGCGCCGGATCATTTCCACTGATTAATCGCTCATTTGACTTGCGTTTATTCAAAGAGTTGATACGCTGAACCTGAGTACTTCTGAACGACGTATTGAAAATTGTGTGGTATACCAGGCTTTCACCTTCTTCGCTTTAATTTTGCTTTGTCGCGTTGGCCTTCTCGCAACTTTTAAAACAAGTTGATTTCTCCTGTCTATTCAAAATATGAAAAGGATCCCTCAGACAACAACATTTTGCTCTGATTTGTTTTGAAAAATTAAGAAGCCATAAAAGAATCTCCAAACTCAATTTAATTGTTGGTGAACAGGTTAAAAAGTGTTTCAACCGGCGTTTACTTTATTCAGCAAATTTCCCGCAGTCTTGTCTTGACAAATGAACTCACCAATGATGTGTCATTTTGCGAATATAAAATCTTGAAACAATCACGAAAGCCACCGCAAAACGTCACGCCTTGATGTTAAATATAAATTTAGCAAACGTTTGAAAAATATTTTTTGCTGCGTTTACAGTTTAAAAACAGGAAATCGAAACTTCGCAACTTTGTATACCTTGAACAATTTTGTTTTTTTTTCTGCGGTGCTTGCAGCGAGTACATCTCTCTGTAATCAGCTTCATTGTTCGATTTTATCATGCAGGTACAGACGTTCCTGTGAACTGCTCATGCGGTAGCACGGATCCCGCTTGCTACAACATTCCAATCGGCATGAACGACGTACAATTTATACAGGAAGGGAAAACATGCTTTCCAGTTGTGCGATCTCAACCAGTGCCAGACATAAATTGTAAGCTCATATTTTAGACACTGACGTTTCGTTGGCCCTGTCGCCCTCATTATGCATGTCACGGCGTTTACTGGTAGGAGAAAATTCAAAATCAGCAGCTACCTACCTCAAAAGTGTTTGTAGGCGACACGTTTTTCCCTGATAACAAAAAACAATGATTTTCTTAGGCAGTGCCACGCCTAGACGTTTTGCGTTTATGCGACAGGTTCAGGAAATTGACCGCGGCTCTGATCAGCGGCACATCTTCTGCGTTTTTTGTATCCTGCATTTGTGTTGTTCAGGTGACGGCAGCGTTCGCCAACAAAGAAACACCCTGACCGGAGTGATCGATGCGGGTAACGTGTACGCAGGCAGTCAAGAACATTTCGACGACCTCATCGACAGCAATTCAAGTTAGTTTGATTAATTTTTACGCAAATCACTTTGCGGGTGTGTATTGATTGTTTCAGACAACGACGGATTTGTAACAGAAAGGAGAAATTGGACAAGATTGGTAGCACGAAATGTTAATGATGCAAAAACATCTTCGACCCCCACAAGCTTTGTTTTCGCCAGATTCTTGTACAAACTTATTTCAATGCAAGTTAAATTCGACTCGCGATTTGTGTTTATACAGCGTAAAATATATGAAAGTTTGTCTTCAACTTTTTCCAAAAAAAGAGAAAACGGAAGATAAATTGGAACCTGCATTTCAAATATGCTGTTCACGAAAGACCACCAGTCAATTAGTCAAGACCTTAATCCGATCTATAATATTCATACCTAAATGACTTATGACCAATATATCCTGATCGAAACGTGTTGAAACTGTAGAGCCTAGTGACAGAGATGGTGTATGCTGTAAAAACATCAGCTACGTTATGTTTTGTGACATTCAGTATGATTCAAACGCATCGATTATTTCTTCACAGGTTTTCAGATATATAGGGCTTTAAATGTAAGTGTAGTTTAATTTATTAAACAAACGGGGTCATCTCAATATGGTTTTAACTCGAAATATTTAACTTGTTTTTTAATAGACGTTTACGATGAATGCTTCCAAACCACCATCTTTGATTTCGAAAGATTGCTTTTACGCACTTGCATCGTTCATCTGATCTTATAATTCTCCCTATTATTTTTGCAGCTATAGGAGAATTGAAAACAGCAAATTTAGCCCCGCACGGTATCCCGACCAATCCACATCCTCCAATTCTACCGGTTGGATCTCAAGTTAACGCCAGTTTTGCGAGGTTTATGGCGTGCCCACGTGCCGTTCACAAGCCTGTGAACGTTCCTTGTTTTGTGGCAGGTTAGTAGATTTTGAAATAAACACGCTACCGATGAATTATTTGATAAGTATTTATAACGATTTTACAACGCTTTTAGGCCCACGTATCACGTAGACTTTCGTATGCTTAGATGTGAAAAAACTTGCACACTTTTTAGCCAAAGCGATTTTGCTTGATAGAGCGTGAAGTTTAATAACCTCATGACATCACATACACCGCTCCTTTCGGCGTTGCTGGTGTTGTTGTGTATATTTGATGGCATGCTATGTCAAAGCACACCTTAGGAAATAATTTCCTGGCCGAGGGAAATATTTCCTGGAAAACAGCCATTTGCAAGCGAATGTTGTAAAACCGAGAAATACAATGGCAATTACATTCGACAGAGTTATAGGCATGGGAGTCGGAAGGGGAGGCAGAGGGGCCTCCCCTGGATTTTTAAAATTTCAGCAAAAAAGGTTGTTTTCTTATTTTCCAGTAGGAAAAAACAAACCTCACCATTTCTGCCCCCTCTTGGAAAAATTTTTGTAAAGATTCACCAGCATCCTCTTCCTGGAAAAATCCTTCCGAGGCTCATGGTTATAGCTTGCAATGGATGTTAATATGTCTGCGTGTTAGGTTTGATTACCGTTGCGATAGAAATATATTTCACGCAGAAAACAACAAATTTCTTTGTTGCGCACAGCTTTAAACTGCCGAAAAAACTGGTTAGAAAAATTGCTAACGTGACTCCACATATGCCAAAACCTCAGGTGACGAGCGAGCCAACGAGAACAGCGTCCTGACTACAGTCCACACAATGTTTGTGCGCTATCACAACCAAGTCATTCGTGAACTTCATCGATTGAATCCGCGCTGGACAAAGGAACGTTTAGTGCAGGTATCAGAAATGACAACAGCAAAACATTAGTCCTACCTGCTGTTGTGCTGAAAATAGAGTAAGCCGATAAAATCTTGCTCGTTTGCAAAATGACTAAGCTCTCGTCAGAAAAAGTAACTGCAAATTGTATTACGTTTTACTTCTTTCTCGTGGTTTTTACTACTCTAGATAAGCTGAAGCTTCATGGCACTCTTGACCAGTGGCACAGCCAGAATGAGGCCAAAGAGATCACTGCCACCCCTGAAACGAACTTGCTATAATTCTTACTGGTGTTTTATATCAATTATCAACTGTTACAAAATAAACGGAAGGAAGAGCCGGACTCAAGACGACGTCAGTGACTGACTACGTCATTGACTGGCCTCTCCCAAACAAAATTCTTGGCTGCGCTGCTGCTCTTGACCTCTGCTTATGATGTCGTTGGCTTGCGAAAACAAACTTGGTGACGTTTAATCGCTGAGGCAACTCGTAAGCTTAGCCGAAAATACATAAACTACCTCGGAAATTTTCTGATTAAGCGAGAGCACCGCTCGTCTGATGTGCGTCACTCAATGTTCTGCTTGCACATGTTTGCTTTGAAAATACACCAGTCGAGCGACCGCTGGCCAGTAAAGCGTTTTGTCTTCTTTAACATGAAACAAATACTTTTTTAACTCAACTTTGTGAAACAAACGGCCATTGGCCATTTTTTGTTGCAAGAAAGGAACGTGCCTGAACTCCTTCAAAGGTTTTTGTTGTTTACGTTTCACTTTTTAATGCACATTAAAGGCTTATTTCTGGAGTAAGTAAAACACAAGCTAGGTGCTAACCCCGTGCGATGAAGTTTTTCCGAAACCAGCACAGCAGTGGTGTTAAACAACCAGTGCTGCCATGTTGAACATACAAACAATGATAAGTCTTATTACCATCCCTATGATGTGTTCAAAACTCCTTTCGAACCATTTCCAAGTCCTTTTATAGGTTAACACCTTGTTATCGAAGTACTTAAGCTTGATTCTGAAACCAATTTTTCACAGACTACGCGCTTTATTCTTGCTGCGGTCCAACAGCGTGTCACTTACCAGCAATTTTTACCTGTTGTATTGGGAAGGACGTTCATGAAGCGGTTTCGTCTCAACTTACTCGGAACTGTAAGGCTTGCTTATTTTTATTGGACAGTACACCGTATTTTTCCGCCAATTGTTCTATTAGTACGGTGGAGAACTACCCTAGAATGGTAATCACCAACCAAAAGCTGGGGGTGCTGAAGTATTGAAAGCCCTAATGCGATTCGTTGTGTTTTTGTTTTACTCTTGTTCAGGAGCAGCGCAACATCACCACTAGATTACTAGAATAAACCTTTGACTCGTCAGATAAAGCTTNCAGCTTTAATGGAAATGGGTTTTTGCGTTATTAGCATTTATATTTCTATTTTTATGACAAATCAGCGGCTCCCTGATTTGTTCGCCCGGTGTGTATTTTGAGATGCTTGTACAAATCGGAATAACAACATGCACCACTGTAAACAAAATTGAATTTACTGTAACCACATGCGCAGGGTTACTCTTACGCCTACGATGCCACCTACGATACCAGCGTTGCGAACGCTTTCGGCGCCGCTGCGTACCGGTTCGGTCACTCTCTCCTTCCTGAGTCAATGCCGCGGCATTCACCGCAGTGGGTTCGAATCGGAACCAACCTTCTTTTACGAAACAGGTAAGGACTAGCGAGATACTATTATTAAAAGATAGGGGAATGCCCTGTTCCACGAACGGCCGAGCATATGTATCTTCTTTGGATAAATAAATTAGAACAGTGCTTTTTAGTAAATATGGTTGAAAATGAAAACGCTTTATGAATCAAGCCTGGATTTGTAGAAGTGCAAATCTTTTTGCAGAAGTTGTCTTAAATTTGAAGCATCAAGGACCTTATTCTGCAGTTTATCTTGCATTGCCAATAATATTGCTGAGATGGTTCAGTGACATGAAGAAAAATTAAAGGCGATGCGTAGAGAGCGGAAATAAACAGCTGCCAAGCCAGGGCCGTTACTTCTGCTTGCATAGCTGGGTTAATGTAAAGTCCGTCCAAGATTTTACAAACCGCTGGGAACCGCTGGGAAGTTCCACTAATACGATAATAAAATCGCGTCTTTCTAACCAGCGAGCTTCAAACGTTTGTTTTAGTTCACTTCAACCAGATGTCAATGTCTTCGTTTTGAAGCACTGCAGGAGAATAGCTGAACTCTAACGAAACCGAAAAGGCAAAACGCATGTACATGACACAAAAATAAAGGCATTTTCAATCAAAGCTGTGGTTGCGATGCCCTGGAATAGAGATTAGTGAATTCGACTCAACGCGGTGGGAAAATATTGCTATGACGGAAAATCTTAGAACTTATACTGGAATGAATAACCTTGAACTGAGCTAATCAACGTGGTCGTATTCGTGTTTCTCGTCAGCTAACCCAGAGAAGTACTTCACGTTTCCCACATTTCCAGAATTTGAGTTTGAATTTGCTGGGCGTAATCAGCCTATCTCGTTTTGTGTACACTTCCTTATGTAGGCGGCGTTGCCTGTACAATACAAGTCACTTGTTGCTCTATCAGCAGCACCCAATTGTAATAGTAGCGCAGCTGTATTAGCACCGTTATTGCAAACTAGTTCATTTGTGGAATAAAAACCTCTATACAACAACGCACAAGTATCCTGACTACCACGAATTTCTGAAACCTTGACAATGTCCTGCGACCGAACTTCACTTTTGTCCTATGTTTACGATGCGTGTAGCACCATCACAAGCATTGCTTTGCCTGTTCGATTCCACTCATCGTGCGCAACTATTCGGCACGGAGCAGCTCAGATAACCAGTTGGGAATTTGCTGACGGTTTTGGCAAGGGTTTACGTGAACCTGGTCACCATGTAACACTAACTGTCAAAGGTGTACCGGGACCTGTGACTTTGGGGTGTAACATTTTCGATTTGCTCGAATTCTTACGCCACTAAAATGCAATCTTCAACAGGAAAGTTTTGCATGGCTATGACTTTGCTTAAGCGAATTGCCCAAACATACGGCACAGTTTTGCCGGAATTTTTTTGAGTTTTGCCCGAATCTGAGGGGGAAATTCTCCCTACCCCCGCCTCGCAAGCCTATGCTAACTATTGTCACCAGTGTGCCAAGTATTGAAATAGTTTAGTTAAATTCCATCCAACTTTGGTAATTCATTTATTTTTCTGTGCTTTTTTCAAGTTTTTCAAAAAAATTTACAGCCAACCGCAGCAGTTCACTAAATCATTAACATCGTCAACGGATTCTCATTCAGTTTGCTAGATTTCACAGATATGTTATGAAAAAAGTTATAGAATTAATTCCGGGTGCTTGCATAATTTTATTAACTACGTTTAAACTTGCTGCAGTTGACTGACAATAAATCAGAATGCACAGGAGAACTTTTCTTTAAATCTCGTAAAAACTAAGATGGTGTGCTCTAAATGCAATCCAGGTGTTGCAAACATGGCATAGTTATAACGCATTACATTAAATTCAATGTATGTTTTACACGTCTTGCAACTAAGTTCGTCTAAATAAACTCTGAGGTGAATAGCGTCACGCGTATTGTTTCAGAAAACGGCCTTCTTCAAAATTCGAATGTTGCACAAACGAGATTTATTCCGTAAAATATTTCAAAATGAGCGTTTTTTCAAATTATGCGCAAATTTTAGGTAGTGTATTTGTGATAGCTCCACAACAAGAAAGTGTCCTTACATAATACGCGCAGCTCTTTAAAAAAATATGTTATAAATGGCCAAAAATGTTAAATCTTTGAAACACCAAACTTACGACCTATTCTTCCTCACACAGTTTCTTTAACGCGAACCCCCTGTTGCGTTCCACAAATGGTGGAACGGAATCTCTTGTGAGAGGAGTGGTCTTCGATCGTTCTCTTCAGTTCAACCCAACCTTCGCAAATGACGTGAGGAATTTTCTTTTTGCTCCACGCGGTAAGCCATATGACTTTACTGAAGTCGGTGCATGAGAACTTTGAAGAGCGAGCCTTTTGTTCGAAGTATTGTTTTCGAGAAAAAACGCCCCGGTTTGTTTAGTTGATGATTTTTGAAAGTTTTACTCAATGTAACTGACCAGTAAATGAATCAACAAGCAAAGCTTGCAGATAAAACCCTCTGTCTAAAGAGGGCATGATGCGTAAAAATCTTGCATGTGTTTAGGGAACATTTTTTGAAATAGTACGAGGACCCGGACCGGGGGTTTCAGGCACGCTGCCCGTGGGCCGCAGAGGAGTGCGGGAAGATTTAGATATTTTCAAATAACTATAAGTTATTTGTTTCATTCGCCGCTGTCAAACGTACCCGGCCAGCGAGTCGACAAGTTGCTTTAACCGAAAGTAGCTCACGTGTTCTTGATGTGTTACTTTTTCACTGAATTTTTTTATCATTGTGATAAATGTTCTCATAATGGGACCCTCATAATGGGACCCTCGAGATATAATGGGACCCTCATAATGGGACCCTCGAGATATAATGGGACCCTCATAATGGGACCCTCGAGATATACTTCAAAAGTCCTTATTTAACTGTCGAAACGATTTAAGTTTAAGACCCCTGACATAGACAATCTATTCCTGAGCAAAAAATGTGTTATCTGTTTGAGTCTTGACAAATTAAAAATATTTTTTTATGGATATCTGGAGTTAGTCAGAGTACTTTTGTTTAATATGATTTGGATTTTGTATGCTCAAGATGTAGGTGCTGACTTTCCCATCTGCTTGCAGGTCGACTAGGCAGTGATCTTCCCTCTATAAACATACAAAGGGGACGAGAACATGGTGTCCCCGGATACAATGCCTACAGAGAACTTGCGGGCCTCAAGAAAGCTGCAACGTGGAATGATTTCGTCGAGATCCCGCCCGAGAGGCTAAATAAGCTTCAGCGTCTGTATGGGTTAGTTTCGTTGCCGTACTCAGCGCAATTTATTTTTTTCCAAAAATAATGAGCAATTTCAAGAGAAATTTCTTTCAGTCCTGGTAAAAATCTCCAAATGGGTGAAATTTGCAAACGTCATGCCACCACCGGAAGGTGTTTGTCAATTGCTACCAACCAGATCGGCATTTGAGTGCTTTACGAGGATGGCAGACATTTTACACAACCGAATAAATTCTTTTCGCCTTAAATTTCACCATATTTTAGAAAAAGGTTGCTTGTCATTTGCTGCAAGGCCATTTCGGCACAACTTACTGTAATGTTTTTAGGCAAGGTTGATCTGCCGTGTTTCGGTCGGATGCCACGTTGCCAAAAACAATTAGGCACCTATCTTTTTGAGGTCAATGCTAGTTCAATTGAGCTGTTTTATTTGGCGATAATTGGCTTTGTAACATGAAGCAACAAATTTCTGCAATGGCGGCAGTGTTTCGAAGGAACAAGAGGTGTGTCGAGTCGTTGCTCCATGACTGTTGGATGTGTGGTCAATTCTAGCTCAACAGCAATCCAGAAAATAGCGGGAAAAATGTCGGTGGGCTCGTTACAAAGCACTGACAATGAATATATGCATGAAAACCGTTGCTGTTAGTCAATATTTGCGAAGTTACGCATTGGTTATGGATGAAGGCAGTGTACTGTATGTTTGAACAGGCATGTTGATGACGTGGATCTTTTCGTTGGAGGAATTTCAGAGAGAAGCGTTCAGGGGGGTGTGGTCGGACCCACCTTTGCATATGTGATTGCCCACCAGTTTCGCGACACCAAACAGGGTGATCGCTTTTGGCACGAAAACGGAGGCGATAAGCCATTATTTTCCAAAGGTGGGCATTGAATTGAGCTAATTTCCTTTGGCAAAGGTATTTTACATCAGCAGATAATTTTTTTTATTTGATATGCAAATGTTTCCACTAATTGCAAAATTTAATGAAAAATCCAGAAACGCATAGGAATCCTCCAAATTGTTTTATTTTGAATCACTGCTTTTTTCGTTGTTTTCGTACGACTTCGTAAGACTTCGGATTTTCACTCTGTTTCAAAGTATTCGCTTGTCTTTGTGAAAATACTGTACCATCGGCTTTCCAAGTTAACATAACTGAGAATGTCTTCGCAGAAGATGAAAAGGATACGTTAAGCTTCTTTGTGTTTTTCACACAATGTGAAGGAGATGAAAGTCCTTTAGACTAATGTGGCATCATTTCTTTTCTGAAGGCCAACTGCGGGCAATTCGCAAGGTGACCTTTGCTCGAATAATCTGCGACACGGTTGGTGGAACACAAACCATTCAACCGAATCCATTTCTGCAACCTTCCGTTGTGGGCAATAGGAGGAAACCGTGCAATCAGTTCCCGGCTCTTGACCTGTCACAATGGGCAGAAAACCGGGTTCACGCTGATGTTTCAGGTAAGCTGACATTGTACGAGAAACTGAGGAAGCATTATTCTGCTTACTGTGGTCCTTTACAACTTCTGTACAGCTTTGGAGTTTGTGAAAATGGTAAGTGAGTAGCGTTCGGTCATATGCTGATCTGAAGGGCCACATGCAAGAATTGAAAATTTACTTGAAATCACTAGGGTTCACTTTGTTGACAAAACTTTAATGCAAACTTACCATGAAACACAGATGCTTTTTTAGAGCTATCGCACTGGTATCATGCGTAGTTTACTTTTTTCCGATTTTATTAGGACTGCCCAATGTTGTAAAAATAAAGAGAGTAATCATATGGAAAATGCATTTTCAAGCGTTTTTGTTACTCTGATATATTTTGTCGGTTTTTACTTTTAGTTACGAACGGTTGTCAAGCCATTTTCTTCAGAAATAACTTTAATGAAATCTCATCACCTTTATCTTAATTCAATAAAATATGTTATTAAACCTTATGCGCGTTTTACAGTTAAATTTATCCTAAAGTTTCTTTGAGTTCTTTTACTTCCTCAAGAAAATGGCGTATTCTCATTGTATTGAATAATAAACTAACCCAGAAGTTATTTGTCTTCTTTGAACGGTTTTGGCTATGCAGGAAAGTGGTATTTGTACTTCAAGCCAAAATATATCTTTTAAAATTAAAATTGCACTACAAATATCGAATTTGCTCCGAAACTCTTTGCAAAACGCAACTTGAAGCGATGAGTTAAAAAATAAGTACGGGAACTAAGAAAGGTTGCACGATGGTCTAAGTAATATCGGAAAAACGTACATGTGGTCTTAAAAAAAGTAAAGAATGCAACTTGGTCAAAAAAACGTAAAGACTACAAAAGCCTCGTATGCTATGGGCATAGTCGTTACAAACACAATACATTCCGGGCGGCGGACACAGAATTTAAAACAAATTGAACGTCTGCAGAAAAGAGCTCTTTGGAAACAACTGTTTGGTTTCCAATGACTTTGGAGTCAGGAACAAGTTTGGATTCCGTTGAAATCCTTGAATATTTGCTTCTGTATCGACCTGATGACGTATGCCGCAACGTCGTTGAATCCGAGACGCGAACTGTTGGCGGAAAGCTGCAGATCCGCTTCAAATGCCCTCCTGGAACAATAAGAGGGTCGGACTACCCCCCATCTGACGTCAAAAATGGTAAAAAATTTTTCAAATAAGCGCATTTTGTTGAATGGACTCAGATTGTTTTTTGCATCGCAACATCAAATTTTGAAAAACTTTTTTGTCTGTCCAAGCATTTTATTTTATTCCTTGCTGTATTCGAGCCTTGAAACAAAGTGCAGAGCTGACTCGAGCACAGATGTTAGCACTCTGTCTCTACCCGTGATACAACATTTGCAACTTAGTTGTGATAATTACTACTGCAGGTAGAATCTTGTTACAATCAGGAGAAATAGTAGCATATTGTGATATTTTGCGAAATACACCATTTAATAATAAATTTAGTAAATTTTCCCGGGATGTTTCAACAAAAATTCCTTATAAAACTAATATTTATTTCGATTAAAATATTTTTGAATAACATTTATTAGCTTGGTTTGAATCTAGCTTTGTTGTTGTCAAGCTTAAAACAAATTTCCATAAGAGCAACAGTTTTTGACATGGTTGCATTTTATTATTCAACGCATTCAGTGGTATGTAGTAACTTCTAAAGAGATGAAGCCTGAAACACAAAGAAAAGTATTGATTGTAAGTACAAATGTAAGACACACAATCTAATTTGACCCAGAAAACTTTGGAAAAAAATAGTAAAAAGTATCAATTCAAAATACAGCTGTTTCAGGAACTGGTTGTTTAAGTGGTTGGTTTTAGACGAGAACGTTAATATTTCACAGTAGCCTTCATTGCATTGTTCAAACAAAATTTAACTGAAAAATTTATTTCTGGTTATATCCTATAGAGGCTTCTAGTGTGAGACTTTTTTAAATAATCAAACCAGTTTTCAATTATTTTGCACAAATGCGATTTTAAACAATTTAATCTTGATTCGTAGCATCCTTGCAGCATTGACTAATGGACACTACAGAACGTCCGGCTAAATGGCAAAGATTTATTTGTGAATTGAAGCTAATAAACGAATAAATATATTGCCTTTCTACAGGGGTGTGGACCGAGTGGCTTGACAACTCGACACCCTATTCCCCACTTTTAGATGACAACGAAGCGCGACCTGCAAATCTGAAATGCGAACGACCTCTCGCCATTCAAGCTCAATCAACAAGAGGGGTAAGGCCTGCAGGAGTTACATGGGCGAAAAGATAACTACAAGCTGGTGTATAGTCACTAACACTTTGTTGCATTTGAAATCTAAGCAACAAAAGGACTTATGGACTTCTAGAAACAGCTGCTGTGTTGAATGCGATCAAGGCGATGCTGCAATGGCATATCTAACCAGGCTCAGGTAACTTTGAAAACCTGATTGTATAGGTTCTAATTGCCAAAATGATTCCAAACGTTTTAGTAGCACATGCGCATTTTTCAACAACTCAGCAATTATTCTCAAGCTCATCTGACACAAAAGATCAAACTTGTTGTATTTCAAAATATTTTTGTTTTCAAAATCAAACTCATTTTTCTTCCAAAAATGTTAGAGGTACATAAGGTACCTGTAACCAAAATGGCAAAGTTCTTTTTTCAGGTTAGGGTATTTTAAACATTTTAAAAAATTTAGTTGAAAACTGAATTACGCACATTGGCAATACTCACCTCAACGGGTTTGAGTTGTGGGATTTTCCAAAACGGTGGAGCAAGACAAAGCATGACAATAATTTTCCATCCCTCTATACCAGGGGTACACAACCTTTTTGTTATTGCCTGCAGCATCACGTTTATTTTTATGAAGTACGGCCGCCAGTCAGTTCAAGATATTTTTATTTTTTGCATTTCTTCAGTTCTGCTTCAGCGCACTGAGCCTAACCCACTTCCATACGTCTATTTGGCGGTATTTCTGCAAACTACCTTCATACAGCAAACTATAGGTTTAATTAATGCACAGTAAGTTTTAATTAATACGCTTTGAATTCCTTTAGTATGAATTAATGCGCATAACTTACACTTTGAATTATATGTGCACGGCCGCATAAATATTTACTGAAGGCCGCATGCGGCTGCAGCAGGTTGTGCACCCCTGCACTGTGGGCCTACTTATTCTCTATGTGTCAATCTGAGAAATAAATGACGGGTATTTATTAAAAAGAATTGCATTTGTAAGATTAAATACCACACATTGCGCATGGTGAGGTCAGCCAGGCGTTTTTAGTAGCGTTGCTTGGCATTTGTTTTCTACAGTAAGGCATGAGCAGCTCAATGTTATAATCCGGCTGCTGATGCTATGACTTGCTTTATCACACGCAGTGTTTTTTAAGGCGTTTTGAGAAACCGAAATGTTTCTCAAAATTTTCCGACGATATCGTACAGCACAGTAGAACCTCGATGTATTACCACCATGAAAATACACCGTAAGTTTTATGACAATCTCGGTATTTAGATAAAATTGTTGCACTCACTGTCTTAGAAGTCAACAAGGTGAAACCTTAAAAACAACTGATCACACTTGAAACTAGTTTCGATCAAATACTGCAAATGGCTTTTGAATGACTTCAACAAAAATTCGTGTTTTGGAGAAACATAGTTCTGAAAGTTAACACCGGAAGCTTAGGTTTCCAAAATTATGAACGATTTGAATGTTAGTTTCTGTTTTCAGTCAGATCTTTTTTGTTTTTAGTCAATTTGTACACTTGAGTTATTAAAATAACTCGAAGTGATTGTGGCGTTGCACTCTGTTGCTGAATAAAAACGTTGCAACCACTGCTGCATAAAGAACTGCACAAACGTTTCAAATCGGGTGATACAGAACATCAAACGGTGTAATCTCTGAAGTTCCTTTTCTATGCATACACCTGCATAGTGGCGTAGCTAGAGTGTGGGCTGCCGGGGTGGCCCTTGAGTTTGGCGCCCCTGAAGCCCATAAAAATACATATTGCACAGTGACTGGCTATGACAGCTTTGCATATATATTAACTAGTTTGTGCACCATTATAATATTACAGTATTCTCACATGCTCAAATATGATATGCTTTAAATACACATCAAAAAACTCAAACATTGTAAGTAACAGTTCAACAAAAAGCAAAAATGACATATAGTGAAAAATAGTAAAAATGTGTAAAAAATTAGGACATTCTTTATTTCTAAAATGAAAACTACAATTTTCTACACAGCAACTTTTCTTGCCTTTTTGTTGGCAAATTCTTCAACGGCAATTTCAAAATTTATATTGTCTGTTACTTGTTGCTCTACAGACAGTTTGGCAAGATTTCTCAACCGTAAGGTGCTCATACTAAATCTTAAGTAATTCTTGATTAGTTAGTTTCGAAAAACTCCTCTCACAGGTAGCAAAACTAACGGCAATTGTGAGGAAAATCCGCAGCATTATTACTATATTTGGAACAGAGTTTCCAAGGTTATACAATTGAATAAACTGCAAGTACAAAAGTTCAAGGGAGCCTTCTTTCTCTCCTGCGAACTGTACATCGGCAACTTCGTATAACTGTGATGCAACAATAACGTTCTTCTTAATTGCAAAACAATGAACAATAAGCGACGCAACAACTATCAATATTTCTTTTTCAGCTATTAACTGCAATCAACCTCCTGCGCAACAAACTGACCTACTTGGAATGTGAATGCACCACCGTAATCTAAAAATTTTCATAATGATGCATCAACATAATGAAGCAAGATATCATTGCCCTTAAAAAAATGAGGAACCCTCACGGATCCCTTAAAACTCACGAATCCCACTACATGTTTTGTGGAACTTTGGGGTACCGCGAAACCCCTGTTGAAGAATACTGAGCTAGATTGTATTTCTCCACACGCACGGAAATCTATTTTGATGAGCACAAATTCAACTACACATTTATTAGATTTACACATAAATGTTTTTTAGACCCAACAATGCGCTTTCACTCGCAGGTACAAAACTTAAGAGCACTTACAAAAGCTTAGAGCTCACCACAGCCACACGTTTGCCCACAGTCATCCATCATACTCCTACTGAGCTCTATAACGTCATATAAGGACTACCATCAAACGTCAACAACGACCCAACACTCGATCAATCAACCGTGTACAGAAAAGGGGCGGATCCAGGGGGCGATTGGGGCGATCGCCCCTCCTAAAACCTACAAAAGTAACTTTTTTCACCATGATTTTGTACAATTTGGGAAACGAAACTTGACTGCCAACTGAGGCTTGACTGCCAAATATTACTGAAATCGCCCCCCTTAAACTTAAGGGCTGGATCCGCCCTTGGTACAGAATCAGTAGAATTTGACATCAAATGAGTTGATAAGCGTGTTGCAGCTTAATACAAAAAAGCCTATTGATAAAACATCCCTGATACACGACTGTTTATTGTTTGGTAACTAAGATGACAACCTCTTAAAATACATATGCCACAGTATAAATTACTCAAAATAAAAAACGTCTTTCAACTGCGAGTAGTGTCCCGACATTGAAACCACTTTTATTTCAATACAGCTTTTGCAGATTTATACCCTACAGCATAGCCCATAGTGCCGCCTGCACAAAAGTGCCGCCAGGGGCGGACAACCTCCCGCCCCCTACTTAGCTACGTCACAGCACTTGCATGTTGGTGGCCTTCGTAGAATTAATATCTTGGGCTGTATATGGTATTTACAGGTCCCAGCGAGAGAGACGGGCAACGTTTTTCTGAAGTTCAGCGTAATAGACGGGTTGGTATGCCGCGGTCAGGACCAGCCTAATGGAGTCTGTTATGATTACAGAGTGCGATACTTATGCAAAGGTTTGACATTTTACTATCTGAAAGAAGTTTAGTGGCTATGAATTCTACCTTACTTGCAGAGTTTGCGTCTGCTTTTTTTTATTTCACTGCAGGACCGTAACCAGGGGAGCGCAGCGGGGACGAAGCCTCCTTTAAAAATATTTTTCGCCCCCCCTGGAAGAATGTGTTGGACATCGTTTGAAAATATTGGACATAGTTCAAAAAATTTAGGTCTCTCTCAGAAAACTCTTTGCCNCACCTGGTGTCCTAAGCTGGTTACGGGCCTGTTTCACTGTCTTCTTATCATCTGAAAGGGGTTTGCTTGTTTTGAAGCACGTGGTCTTGTGATAAGCAAGCAACTTTACCCGGGAAAGATCACCATACAAAACTTAGTGACAAATGTTTACATCCTTATAATACGCTTGCTAAAATTTGGTATTAGTCTTGCTAACATTAAACACCCTAGATCAGAGATCGGCAAACTCTCGTTATGGTGCCACAAACTGCTCTTTCAGTCATAATTGAAGGCCCATGCTTATTTTTGGAGGTGCGCTCTCAAAGTTATATTGTATTCAGTTACCTGTTACATAACAATGCCATTTAATGTCATAAACTGTATTATGACAAAAAATGCTATGATGACATCTAACAGTCAATGCTCCGTAGTTGTTACAATAACCCAGTGGTTCACAACCGCGATGCCCCGGCACTATATTTACAAAATGTAACCTTGTTCGCGCAATAAAAGAGGCTGCGGATACACTTCTCATGGTGCGGTTCAAATACAGTAAAATGCTCCATTTGTCATTAAGACGCCAGCGATGTTTTGTGTAATTGGTATGTTTGAGAACTATTATGCCAACGGTTTTTGTTTCGGCTCCCACCTTGGTGACTTTTGTTTTGGTAGTAGTGGTTGGACGTTTCAACTCATGGGACCACTTTTTCTTGCCAAACTTTCGTTTTTGGGGTTAGGTTTAGAGGTTAGCATTAGGTTAGGATTAGGGGTACAGTTAGGGTTAGGTTTAGGTTTACCCGAAACCTCTTATTGCGCGAACAAGGTTACATTTTGTAAATACGCGCCCCGGCACCCTAGGATGCCATTTACAATACTCAGGGTTGCCGCGAGCTAACTCGTATCATTAAAAAATACATTTTCAAAATGTCGTCAAACCTTAAAGCAAATTTCTATGAGTTTGCCACTGGGTGCTACAAATTATATTTCTCTTTTATAGGGTGCTGCAAGCCTAGAAAGGTTGGGAAACACTGCAGTAACCTATGTTTTAGCATTTAGCCCACACATGTGGTCCAATACCTGCCACGCGTCCAGGGGCGTAATGAGGTCAGATGTTGCCAGGGTCAAGAAGCAAGTATGGCGCCCTCAATTTCAAACCTACGATATTTCGAAGCAAATGCACTGTATTGAAGATATTACTTGTGACATTGTTGGGACTTACCGGCTCCCTCAGTGATTCGGCGCCCGGGAATTGTTTCGCCCCTGCACGCGGCCCACAACAGAAAGTGTTGCACAGCCCAATAAAAAAGCAAAATGACCCGCAGTTGGGCCGAGGCCCACAGTTTGCCCATCATTACTTTAGAATTAGATAAACGGTACAATTTCCAGTTATACTGCGTTGGACGTCGGGGTGTTGCGAAGTAAAGGACTGTAAAAAAACGAGGGTGTTCAGAAAGAATTTGAAGTAAACNTTTAGAATGTAATNAAAATATGAAAAGAGATGTCGATGAGTTTATCCAGAAAATCAAGGTTTATGCAAACTTTATTAAAGATCAATTTCCCGGCTTGTGTCTCCGACTTGAACCCACGCAAGGTGTACTTAAAGAAAAAGTTTCCACCGCAATATACAAACTTACGGTGTTTTCTATTGTCCATCAAATTATGTCTGTTAATTTAGCTTGATGTAAACTCCCGTGATACTTTTTTTTCAGTTTCAAAACCTGTTGTTCCTGTTACGACTACTTCTTACTCAATACATACTACTCCTACCACACCCCTTGCCACAACAGCAATGCCTTACAAAACTGTATGGACCGCTTGGACAAATAACGACAACCCTATTTATAACGGTGGAGAATTTGAATTCAAGTACCTTGTAGCTTCTTCCAAGGGATTTTGCAAGTACGTGTATCTTTCCTTTTCGCATTTTCCTGACTTTTTGTCGTGAGTGTTTTTTCATGGAACCCACACCTGCTTTTTCCCGACGATTAAAGATCTTCTACAGGCAGCTAAACGCAAAGCTTTCCACAGTATGCCCAATGCAGTGCGCACTGCTAAGAACAAAAAAATGTTTAGTCTATTTCAGCAACGCATGTAGTTCCATAACAAGCTTGATAAAAATCGCGACCAGCTCTAACAGAAACAAAACCTGATTTAACCGCCTTATGACTGTATACATCAACATTTAAGTAACATTTTCTTTTGTTACCACCAGGCTTGACTGAATGCCAAAAACAGTTCCTTAAAATGGTACAAAAATTGTATAGATATGCGAAACATCAAACGACAGCTAAATCTTCCGGCCATATCTTTTCTGCAATGCAGCGGAATCCAGTGGCATTTGCTTCACTGCTAAATCCAAAGAGTTGATGAAAAGCACTTTTTTATGTCTAAAAGTTAATTTGTGTTTTTCTTCTTCCTCCTCCTTGCGCAACCGATCCTTTATAGGATTCTCGGAAGAACAATAGACTCGATTCCAATTTTTATTTTACCGGGATACGATGGCCTAAAAACAATCGAAGCTTTCGATAAACACCTTCAGCACTTTGAGCTGCTGTCGATTTGAAACCGTATGCGATCTGCTCCATTTTGTTCTGATCGCAAAATCGGATATGCCGCTATGACTTGTTTCTTGCACGAGAGGCTAATTCCTTTCTTTCTTATGTAGTGTTGCTGTCAACAAAAAAACGTCTTTGTCGTTGCATGTGCAAATCTATTGGAATATATCGGTACTTGTGTAAATAGCTTTTCAAAGGAAGCAAAAAGAAATACTTAAACGTGAACTATATTTTACATTCTTTTCAATTTGCATCAAGAACCGCCGGTTCTTGTTACCGCATGCCGATTTCGCAAAATTGCACGTCTTATTTTTTCAGTAACCCTATTCGAATTGAAGCAAGAACCGTGGTTGGACACAAGCCAGCAGAGAGCACGGGAGACATCTTTCAGAGCTTATCTCCTGGCGTAGGCCTCGTTTGCTACAACGGATTTCACCAACTGAAGTACTTTTGCAAGGATTACGAAGTCCGATACCTTTGCCCTGTCACAGGCGAGTTTACATGTATTCGAAAAATAGTTGTAGCCCCAGAGACCGAATTTAAGGGAGTACGGGGAGACATGTCCCTCCAACTTTTGGACAGGGGAGACATAATATCTTTTGTCCCATTCCAATATTTTGTGATAAAAATAATGCAGTTGTGCAAATTTCATGGTTGCATTACTGTTGGAAAAGTTTCGCCAGCATAAAGCCAGGGATTTAATAGGAAAAATGAACATTATAACTGGATTATCTGTAGACACAGTATACAGATCTACTAGGTAAACTGAATTCTCATGACTGTTGATGATTATGATGGTTAATTTGAATTACCGAATCGGTGTGCACATAAATTTCGCTCAATGATGAATTCCTGCGCTGGTCTGTAGCCCGCAATCAGAAAACGGTTGCCACCGAGCGCTTAGTCAGGAGGGGGCAACGGGGACAATGTCCCCCCAATTTCAAAGTTTTAAGGATAATAAAATATTTGTAGTATAAGCCAAAGAAATACTTCAGTGCAAATCAACGAAACTGCCTCAAGAAACCTATCCTAATTCAGCTTTCAGTCGAATGCAAACTTGTATCTGAATTTTGTAATCAATGACGGTAAGTAAAAACAGTTGGAGTAACACTTTTGGCAACTGTTTTTGGCTTCTTGCTCAACTGCAATGCAAGACTGGTTGCAAAAAGCATACTACAAATCTAGCACTTATAGCATTGAGAGATTTATTGGCGCTTTTGCAGGAAAGGTATATGAGTAAATGGTGGCCATTGTTCCAAAGTAGAAGTTTGGAACTTCACTATCAAAATTTTTAAAATTTGTCAATTCAATGAAAGCATGCTTTTTGTTTGTCGGATTAAATCTGAACACAATATTCAGGAGAAAACACCAGAAACATGCACGTTTCATGGATGATGCTTTGAAAACAAGGAGAATTAAAAATATTTAAATGTTGAAACTTGGTTGTTTTCCCCTCTATGAAAATTTCTGACTGCCTTCCTGGTTGCCACTGCTAGTATTTACCAAACTTTTGTGGTTTGTTTTTGATTTGATCAATATGACCTTGCGTTTTTTAGTAGCAGTACATTTTTTTCGGATCTGATCTGACCAAACTTGAATTGATTAACACAATTTTTGAGCATAATTACATCTATTTAAGCCCAACTCTCAGAATTGATGTTTTCATAGTAATTCCAGTGATAAGTGCTGGGTGTAACCAGGGGAGGCACTTGGCCATGGTCACCAAAATATATAATTTCCATAATGTTTCCCCCATTTTGCCAATTTTCCGAAAGGTCGTACTACGGTTGAGTGAACATGGTGGCGTCATCGAAACGCAAACAATATAGGTTTGGCCCCCCGAAGTTTTTTAGCAAACAGAGTCCCTGTGTAGGCCTATGCAAGATTATGCTGAAACCAGAATTGCGTGGATGACGCATGGCTAGCCTTTTTTGTGACAAAACAGAATTTTGTACTGTTTACTATAGCTACGCTTTCAAAATCTGTACCGAGACGTTTTTAATTGGAATGCTAATCTTCAGTTTTTGTCACACTAACCCTAACGTCGGGTGTGCATGACCCGGTTTCCAAAAATAAAAAAAA
>JGI24159J19872_10000734_pt1 | contig 32040 bp, 12 predicted proteins | sample Ectturendosymbi4_FD_19872 | JGI IMG/M metagenome (IMG submission 19872) | reverse complement strand
GATCACTCAATCACAGAGTAAAATGCGATTATAGTGTTCAAAGAATAGTGACGAGTACAAACAATCTGACTGCATCAAAGCACGTAACCATAAGTTGTTAGCTTTTCTGCATCTTTCGAGAAATAGGTACTTGTATTTACGTAACGTGCTACGTAATACAGGTACTTGTATTACGTAGCACGTAGCAAAGAGATCGTTTCAGCTCGTTCGGGGAAGATGGCAACGAAAGTTCGAGCGAAGGGCGTAGGTGTTCAGGTTTAATGATGTCGTGGTAAACTCGGTAACCGAGCATGTCGATTTCGGGGACCGCTGTTACAGATTTAGTTTAATTCAAAGTCAAACGGACGGGAGCTGCAGTCTGAAACAACTTCGAGGTTTAAGGCATGATCCTCCTTATATTATCCACATACGCGTGAGCACGTTTCAGCTTACTTTGTAATGTTTACCGATCGATAGTCCTATCAAAAACGGCACCTTCTTTAGTGTAGCTATGGGTTTCAAATCAGGGGGTAAAAACTCGAACAAACTGGCCGCCGTAACGTCTGCCGCAGCAACTTTCCGGCAGCGGCGGAACAAGAGGTTTGAGCCTAGGGGTAGACTTAAAGGGGCCCACCAGCCAACACTCAGAAAAAAACTTGAGAAATGATGGTGAATCCGGATGTGGATGGCTATGCTAAAACCCTAAATCAACGGAAATTACTGCGAAAAAGCAAACAAACAACAACTTACTGAAAACCAAAGAGTAACAAAATCGAAATATAAGCTAACTGGGGGCCTCTTTTTACATTTAGCTTTCCAGGGGCGATTCGCCCCTCTGACCTCCCGTCAGTTACGTCATCCCTTTCCCGTGGTACCGTGATGCAGTCGAACTTTCCTCCCATTCCAAACATATCAGAGTCACGTAACTTCATAAAATCTCGCCAATGGATTATATCAGCGCAAAGGTCACCAAGAATTCCAAAGTGTAGCGTGTGCGACCGGTTAAAACCTGTCGTCCTTGATCGAAGACATCCATATACTTTGCCTGAGGATTGCAATGAGGCTAAAGATATTGTGAAGCAGTTACTCCAGTGAGAGGGGCTTGACCTTGCACTGCACCAAGCAATAGTATAGCTCACTCGCCGAGGTCACTCCACTGCTACTTGGCCTTCGCGTGATTATATACTCCGGAATTTGTGCTTTTTGTTTGTGACTTCATGTGAGACACGTGATGGGCATCGCTTTGCGATAACCGTTGCAATTACCTGATTCTCTACTCGGTTTGCGGTGGTGATGCTCCCACTGTTGACCCAATTTAACCTTCAGGAACAGCTGAGACAGCTTTCTTTGCATCAGTTCTCGTACCTGCTTTGGATACTCTCGTGTGGTGACCTATTAAATCATATTTTTGCCGTCTGCATTTCGAGCAGGACATCGCCTACATTAGTGGTTGTTGAAACAACAAAAACGACATTCTTTTCAAACGCTTAAAAGAGGTCGAAAAATGAAGAGTCACTAGGTCTGTAGGTCTTTGTTAGTCTATTGTCAGGGCTGGGAGCGAGATTACAGGTTCTTCCGTCGCAGCAAGGCAACTAGAATATGATGATGATTGCTGCTGAGATCTATTCAGAGAGCACACTTTTCAAAGGTAGTATCCAAAGTTGAATTGTCTTATCCTTGCAACCTATGTACAGCATTCCGAACAAGGAAGGAAAAAACTAGTGTGGAAAATTTCACAGTCAAAAATTAGTATGAGCAATAGAATTTGGTGCAAGTGTCAATCATCCACCGAACGTCGAATTTTGCAGCGCTATCACGCAGCGTGTGAGCATTCAATCAAACAAAGCTCTTCGAAGCCTGCCGACATTGAATAATCTACACGCACGCATGCCATCCTCAAAGTGATTTTGAATTGAAATGAAAAACCTGGCTATTTCACTGTTACACAAACCCGCAGTCCTTCTTTGGAAACACAAAGCCAAACATCAAAATGCGAAGTTGTTTAGGCGTTACACTTTGATATTGTTGTTAAAAAAAACTCTGTGTTTGTGGATGTGAACTCCGAAAGTCAGTTTGTGCAACGCTACCCATTGTCGGGACTACAGAAAGGAAAACATTTTTGGATTAACATCATGTCATTTTTATAGGAAAACAATAAACGGTTCAAGTGCAGGACGGGCCTTCTGGAAAATACACACCGGTTCGTTAACCTTACCTAAAATTTACTTCAATTTCTGGATGTCATGCCAGGAATTAATTTCTTGTTGAAGTATTTTTCAACCTTGTGTTCGGCACTGCGTGGCACAGGTAGAATGACAAGAGTTTGCTATGCTTTGCATTTAACCAGCCTGTAACATTATTCCATAACTTCTCTATACTAACGGATGTACTGCTAAACATCCCTAATTTTGTTATCCTGATTAAGATTTAAGCGTACTTTTAGAAAAAGCAGCAATCACGCGCATTGAAGTAATTGGCACCTTGTTGCGCAGTCGCGTGCGTGACCACGTTTGTGGAAACTGTCAGTCACTTGTTAAAGTTAATCTGAGCCATGTGAAGTGGTTATTTGACTGTAGGAAATCCGTTGAATGTTTAATATCACTCCAATCACACTGTTATTAGCTGGATTCAAAATTGGGACAAGATTTGCTTGTCTCTACGGTTATCACAACTTATTTTTTTGCACAAATTTCACGTCAAAATCAGGGTGAATCCAGACGCGACATCACGGCTTTCATGAAACATTTTTGTCGAAGAGTGGAGATCCGTTGCTGTACTTCACAAAAAACATGATTTTTAGCAATTTTCCATAAACGGAATAGCTTACTTCAAGGATGAACTTTACACGAAAATGTCATTTTTGTCATAATCCTAGATTTTTTATGCTTTATGCATGCGATAAAAAGCTTACGATTTTATAGCTGTGACAACATACACTGTGAAAATAAAATGACTAATGTTTCTTTGCTGCTGTGTGCTGCACTTTTTGAAAAAAGTGATAGAAATTTGTACGAAGTTGTCCTGAGTTTTCGCCACTGGACGTATTGAACGCGTTTTATGGTTTTGCGTTATTGGTAGGAAATTTTTGATGCATTAAAAAATGCCTACTAATAACGCAAATCGAATGGCTGCTCAACACCTGCCCAGAGATGTAGTGCGGTCTACCTCTGGATTACAAGAACTTGCTTAAACAAAAAAGATGACGTAAGTTCACTGGCTTATAAAGCCCAATTGGAGTGGCGCTAATTTACTCCATTTCCTCCTGTAGTTGCCTATTGTAAAACACCACGGTTTATAAGCATCAAACCCCACTTCTTATGTCAATTTTCGCAGCACGGTTGCATGATATTGAGCGCAAACACGGGGTGATGAAGACTTTTAGCTTCATGTTCAATGCAGATGATAATGTTTGACATCTTCTTATTCAGAATCCAACGTAGCAACTGATCCTTGCTGACTTTGTTCACTAGAATACTGTAAGTTGATAAAACTTGCTGCATGACACAAACAAACTTGCCCTCTGTGCACTGTGTACTGTACAGTCACTTATAGGAAATGAAGCGACGAAAACGCACTCCCCGTTTGTTTAATAATCTCATAATGGTCCGATTTGCAGCTTGTAGAGCGGCTATCACTAATTGCCAAGAAGTCAAACGTATGTAGACGCATGCGTCTGCAACGCAGGCATTGCTCGCAACCGGTTTGACTGCGATCGCTTTTCACTTCACGATTTCCTTCGACCTGACATGACTTGTTGCCGGGCCCGTAACCAGCTTGGGACACCAGTGTTGACGATGAGTTTTCTGAGAGGGGCCCAAATTTTTTAAACTATGTCCAATAGTTTTTAACTATGCCCAACACATATTTCCAATGGGGGCAAAAAAATTTGATGGGGGTGCTTCTCCCCACTGCGCAGACCTTGGTTACGGACCTGCTTGTTGCTGAACCGTTTTACTGCAAATCCAAGGTACTGGCGGCACAACCGCAAGGAACACAATGTTTGATTTTGTCTTACATTGCTCTTTCACACGACACGTGTGATTTAACTCTTTTTGTTTTCTTGAATGTATATTAACTGGACATTGGCAAATAGCCGCAGAGCACTATAACAAAATGCGTACGTAGCTGATTAAGGCTTCAGCCGGGTGATAAGAAAACGTAGAATGCTTTTATTAGTCCTAACGTGTTTCTGGCACATCATGGGAACGTATCTGGGAAGCATTTTGATACAAGCAATCATATCCGAATATCTTTGCAAGTGACTGGCAGCGGAGACCATCCACGACAATCTGAATGAGTTGTGTCACTGACGGAAATCCAATCAACTTATCATTACCTGGTCCGCTCACCTCACGCTTTTGAGGAGCAACCTAACTGGGCGCGACACGTATACGTAACGACTTTCCGTAAGTGGTATTCGCTGCCGATTCTGCTCTGGAGCAGTAGGTGTAGCCTACAACAACAAACTAATGAGTTGAGGGAACTTGACGATATATTTTCGCTTTTCGTAAACAAGCTTTAGTTTATTTTAGTACGGGCGTGATAAACGCGACTAACACTAAAAGCATTGTTGGATGATAATGGTCACATGTACCTACAAACTAGTTTATATTCACGCATGTTAGATGCTATTTTTGGATCATTCACGCAGGCACTGGCTGGTCGGGTAATTAACCTACATGGTTGTGGAAGTAGATGAACAAAGTGCTTTTTCCATTTGTGAGAGCTGCTGTCAACATTTTCGCTTATCTACAGTTCATGCTCTTCCACTATATGTTTTGCCACACATGTAAAATATCTGATTTGCATTTTAATCAACATAAATTATTTTGCATTACTATAATTTTGTCGAAGATGTGAAATGTTTTGTCAAAGATGTAAAAATGTTTGTCAAAGATGTAAAAATGCAAAATGCAAAGTTGTTTAGGCGTTAAACTTTGATATTGCTGTTTAAAGATCTCCATGTTTGTGGATGAGAGGTCTGAAAGTCCATTTGTATAGCGCTGCCCGTGTTCAAGATTACAGTAAATACTCGGTGTAGCTGACTCGGCCTCAAGCTTGGACAAGCTACAGAGTTTTAGTTTATGTCGTTCGACCAACACCTATCCGTGACCAGGAATCACGCAGCAGGCTAAAGTTACGGTTTAAATGAACTTATGATTATGAATGTGTGAAGAACGAAATTAGGCGAAAACGCAAACAGTAAACTGCCTTGTGTTTTCCGACAAAATACCTGCTTCTGCAGCGACACAGCTGCTACTACAAGAGCGGCATCAAAGACACGATGGCGGACAAAAGCAGCGTATCACGCCCGACATTACCACCGAGTCTTACCGTTAAGGCAAACTACGGTTCTTTCCAGCAGAGATGTAGCGTTGAGATCAGGCGCGCAACCAGTGTAGGGGGGATTTGGCCCCGAAATTTTCAAATACATGTTGCGTTGTTGGGTACAAACATAGCTAATCATTTTGCCTCCCACCGAAAATATAATCCCCCCCGAATATATCAATTGGTTGCGGCCCTGGTTGAGAAAGCTTCGTTATTTGCGCTGATGAACAACATGTTCGACATTCAAAATCAGAATATCATGAATCGAACAAATCCAGTTCAAACCAGTATGATGCATTGCCTGATATTGAAAACGTTAACTGACTAATAGTTTGTCGAGAAATGTGGCATCAAAGGCAGTGCAGTGATGTACAGCAATCACATGGTTAAGCATTATTGTTTGTGGAATTGCTAGTTTCATAATGTAATCCACGTGTTTCTAACAGCTGATATTAAATCTTCAATTGAATCGCCATGGAATGACCTAAGTCATGAACAGGACCAACTTCGATCGCCGTCGCCAGTGCCTTTTTTGAGATGCGCATGTAACAGAGCGAATGCTGGTGGATACGCACGATTGCTTACTGTACTAACGCCCCATGACGACTTGCGTGATCGAACGCAGGCAATAAACAAACGACTCAGAGCTTGTTTCCGCAATCTGATCGTTAGAGAATTTTCTGTGATTACGTCAAATGTGCTTGCCCAATGCATTAACGCAAGAAAAAAAGTAACATGAATTTGATTCACTTAAATGAAAACTCGAAATTGCGCTGGATTTTGGACACTATTGAATCAAGTTTGGGGAATTCGGACGTCACTCTGTTGCTTGACCAGTTCATGCATCTTTTACTTTTTGTCTTTCGGCTCTAGACAAATCAATAACTTTAGCGTAGGTACACTTAGGGTCTAAGATGCAAACGAAATCTGTCGGCGATGTGTTGTGGGGAAGCATGGGACTAATCTCTGTGTGGAGGAAATCAAAAGACCAATACTTATTTCGTGTAAGGTCTAAAAAATCTGCAGAGACTGGGGCATTAGTTTACTGAAACGATTTCTTGCTGCGATGAGTTGGTGGCAGGCCCGTCGCCTGGATTTAGCAGCCGGGGGGCGCCAAAAACCAGAAGGGGGGCCACGTTTTTAAAATAAACTATTGGATGTATGCAGAAACCAGGGGGCCAAAGGTGAAATGGGGGGTCACCGATCTCGAATGGGGGGACAGGGCACCACTGGCCCCCCCGCTGGCGACGGCTCTGCCTGGTGGGAAGCACAAGGGCTACGTTCTGCATGGATGAAACCAGTACACTTTCTAACAAGAAATTGTGCTAGGGCTGGAAAGCCCTGAATGGGACTACAAAAATGTAAAAATTGGACAGAATTTTGTAAAACGTTTCCACAGAAATAGGGACTTTAACATGCTAATTTCGGTTCTTGCTTACACGGTTTATGCCAAAATTTTTCATGATTTCGAATTCATTAAAATTTTTCTGCGCTTTCAGGACTTCAGTAAAATTTCGAAAAAAAATAGAAAAATCGAAAGAAGTCCTGCCCAACTGTACCTAGGAATTGACGAGCTAGTCGTGTAATAATTACATCTCGCGAATATGCATTTTTTGCAAGTGCATACTGCATGAATCATCGTCTATGTCTTATTACTTCGCGTAAAATGTACTCGCTTGGCATAAAAAAAGCTTTTGAGAAAACGTAAAATAAACGGCGGTCGGAAAGTGATCAGAACGAGACTAAAATAATGGGTATCTTTCAAAGCCCGTTGATGTGAGTTGCTCGAATCATTGCCTTCAAATTCAAACGCACATCAGAAACGTTGTGGATAGTCTATGGTGGTGATTGGCAAATTGTGGACTTCGGCACAATTTAGGGCCGTTTAGCACATTTCTTCACTGAGCCACGCAACACGTTTGTTGTGCGGCGCATGGCATGCATGGGCGCAGCCCGGGGGGGGGCATGCATGGGCGCAGCCAGGAATTTTTTTCGGGGGGGGCAATCACTGACATGGTCAGATCTCAATCTTTTAGCTATTTTGCACAAAGATCATTTCGATGGCACAGGTCAATTTCTGGTCTCTTGCAACAGGACGTGACGTCAAATATCTTCTACCATCCGGCATCAATTAATTTTGACAAGCAAATGTTTGCATAAGCAGTGATCATTATCAAGCAGTTGTTAACTATAAGCAGTTTTCAGTTAACGCTAAGAGTATCAAAAAACAAAGCGCCATGTAAGCGGTCCTCGAGAATGTTACTGATTATGCTTATTGAACAAGGCAAAGTAAACAAAAGTACGTAAGTAGATTCACAGAAAGAGATTAGAGAATGCCAATAGGCCAATTTTGATTTTGCAAAATACTTGCGAGCATAATTACAAGATAAAATTCAGTCTGCGTTTCTTTTTGGACAATTCGTCGGAAACTATCTCAGGATCAACTGTCACATCACGATTAATTGTCAAATGAGCCAATCCATTAAGACGGTCCTGTCCCATATTGCTGCTTAGATATTCTGGCAGCCGTCGAAGCGTTGGAAACGAACGCTCCGTTGTTGCTGTTGTTACTGGTAACGTTGCAAATAAGTGCAGCAATGTGTGAATAATTGGGAATGAGAAAGGCTCACAAACTGCTAGTGTCTCCAAAATGTTTGCCGGCAGCTTAGAGTTCGGGACACTGGACCACTTAATCATCCATCTGTCATACGCTGCTTTCAAGACTTACAAAGAAGAGTCAACATCACAGCCAGGTCCGGATTTACAGTGGGGATAGCGGGGCTTAAGCCCGGGGCCCCTTGGCAAGTGGGGCCCCGTATTCCTTCCAAAAAATTTAAATTCTGGTGAAATAGCCTGCATCCTTGTCGCACAAGCTTTGCAAATGCCAGCACCTACACCCGGTTGTTCAACTTGTCTGTAATTTCCATAAATAAAGTATTGTATTTCGTATTTTTTTATAACGTGGTTAGTGGTGATAATCATAACATAAAATTGTAATGAAAACGCTTAAGTGAAGGCCTGTTGGGTGCGTAGCTCATCTGCGCCTGCTCTCAGAATGTGTTCAGACTGGTGAGATTCGCTGAGGCTATTTTCAGGTCTATAGTGAAGACCACTAAACCTTTTTAATACTACAGATACGTTTTACCTAAACTTTTCACCAGTTTTTTTAAGGAAAATGTTAGGTACCCTGTACGGATGTGTAGAGACCCGATGATAATTTTCTCTGATACTAGGGAGCCGATTTTCAATTCTAGGAGCCCAAATCGGGTCCCTAAAATACCTAAAAAAAAACTGATTTAACCTTTATTTTTGACGCAATCAGTGCCGCAGCAGCCCAATTCTTCTCCCCCCCAAATGGCTACAGGGGCCCCCCTAATAGTGATTTATAAAACTTTTCGATGTTATGCTGCATCTCGAGACCGAATGGCCTTCAAAACAAAATACCCTAATTGCAGACACAATTTTGGCAGAACCAGGCCCGTAATTAAGTTTTAAAGTTGGGGGGAAAAATACACTTTTAGGGGTAAAGGTTTTTGTTTTTGTCATATGTTTAAAACCAATTTTTCTTAACACAACAAAATTTGGGGAGCACAAAAAATATTTGGGGTAACTGTCCCCGAATGTCCCCTGTATCTGCGGACCTGGGCAGAACCGTGGCCAGAAAGTCTTCCATTAAGGGCCTTCGTGGTTGTGCAGGGGGCCTGGACATTCTAAACATTTATACAGTATTTAATTCACCACATGAACAGCATTTGCAGATTGTGCAAATGAAGCACAGATATTTTCCCGCAAATACCCGGAATAGGCTCGTAGTTTCCAACTACAAGTTGTTGAACAAACTTAACAAAAGGAATTGGGCCGCAAAACCATTGTCATTGACGGCGATTATTTAGAGATGTCGGAATGAAATGTAAATGTAAAAATATTTGCGGGAAATCGGAATCACTTCTATCATTCAGTTATGAAAACACAATTACCGAAGGAGCAAACATGAAGCCAGTCAAAGCATGTGCGCCGCGATGAAAGTTTTCTTTCATTAGCGCAAATTGATAATTTTTACCATGAACTTGAAATATGCTTATAAAGCGTGCGCATTGGGCTTTTTACTGGCAGAAGTACGCATGCACAAACCTTGCTGATGTCTCGACTTGTTAATCTCCTGGCGCATGCACATGTTTAAATTAATAAAAATTTGTATCTCAAATTGCCTATAAATGCTAATAAATTTAGACTAAGACCTACTTGGACGCAACGGTTAACATCCATAATCCACTAACTGCACTACTCTTTTTTGGGACAACATAGCAATGATTGCTAAATAGACTCTTCTAACCACACAATTAACTCCATCTGGCTGTCTGAACAGCAGGCTGCGCAAATGTGTTACTTTGGTCGCAAGCATTAACGGCATCTTGCTGCTATGCAATGCAATATAAGAGAAGATCAACTGGGCTAGTCATAGCACATTGTTTACAACAATCACTACACAAAACATGTTGATCAAGTGGAAGTCTGACTCCTGGACGTGTGCAACTGGGCATGTAGGCAGGGGCAGGATAAATGAACGCCAGACCCATCAGGGCAAAGTCGTGACCGCGAGGCCCCCGGAACGCTTAGTAGCGCAACAGCGCAGTTCGCTCATGTCCGATCCTTTGCTTGCAGAGCAGGCCCCTAACCAGGGGGGCGAAGCCCCCCTTAGAAGATTTTTCGTCCCTCCTGGAAAAATGTGTTAGACATCGTTTAAAACTATTGGACATAGTTCAAAAAATTTGGGCCCCTCTCAGAAAACTCTTCGCCCCTCCTGGTGTCCCAAGCTGGCTACTGGCCTGCTGCAGAGGCAGATTGCAAAATTTACGAGCGGTAAGCAGATTTTTGCAGCCTATAATATCGGTCTTTACTGCGTAACAATAACATGGCAATAAATCTTCAGACGTTCACTTCAAGTTAATGTAGCAGCGTTTTGCCGTATGTGATCAGAGATCTGCACTGAGGGTTTTTTCCACCCAGACCTGTTTTTATAGTTGACCTGGGTGTCTAGAAAAATCGTGTTAAATCTATGTTTTTTGAAGTGATGAATTCATCAGCAAATTTACATGCGCACATCAGATGAGAAAGTACGCATATCGGATGAAGCAGAACGTGTTCAATCGGTTTCATATTCTCATATAAGATAATATCAGGATTATGGGGAGAGAGGGAGAGCAAGCGAGGCACTTGCCTCGGGCCCCCCCTTTTTAGGGCCATCCCTCAGGGCATTTCGCGCGTAACTATTTCTCATTTATGGTGAAAAATTTGTTATCTGCTTCATATAATGTTTTCGGAACCACATCACAATTCTGTACTCTGCCGTTAAAGGGGTCCCCAAGAACAACTGCAATGTGTGAGTAGACTACTCTGCTTTCAAAGGCGCCCCCAACAACAACTGTAATGTGCAGGTACTCTGCTTTACAAAGGAGCCTAACAGCCACTGCATGGTGTAAGTCCTACGCTTTCAAAGAGGCCCACAATAGCAAATGTAATGTGTAAGTAGGCTCACTACGCTTTCAAACGGGACCCCAATAGCAACTGTAATGTGTAAAGTACCTTTCTTTCAATGGGGCCCAACAGCAACTGTAATGTATAAGTAGGCTATTTTGCTTTCAAAGGGGTCCCCAGCAGTAGTTGTAATGTGTAACTACCTTGCTTTCAAAGGTGCCCAAAATACTGTAACTAATGTATAACCACTTTTCATTCAAAGCGGCGCCCACCTTCACTGATTTCTAGCGCTTCATATTTCAAGTTGGAGAGTCGAAGCTTTCTTTGGAGGACTAAGTGGTGACGGGACTGAATTTTGGGCCCCTGTGACAGTGTGGGCCTCCCAATTGGTTGGTATGGAGTGCGGCTGATACGGCTCTGGACACAATATGTTTAGAAACGTTTTGTTCATTACGATAAAACTTGATAAAAATCACCACATTTTGAGCGAGTTTCAACTTTTCACAGCTTGTTATACTGTATATTAATACAAAGTGTGGATTGGAAGAAGTTAAAATTGTTATTCTTTGTTCAGTTACAGTAACATCTGATAGTCAGAAAACTTTTGAAAATTTGTACATGCTTCCAACCCAGCACGTAACTAATGCCGGATCCAGACCTAGCGTTTGGGGGGGCATTCAAATATGGGGGGGCCTAAAAAGGTCTTCACTTGCTTAAATATCAAAGGTTGTCTGCGACGGTCGTTGGGTATCACGCAAAAGTGATTATGTTTTGTAGGCCACGAAAGTGGCTATTTTTGTTGGTCGAACTATGCAATTTTTCAGGGAACAACCATAGTTTGAAAGCGCTTTAAATCAAAGGTTTGAAGTGGGTCCCAAAAGGTCGGCCTCAATTTTCACAAGCTACACATAACGTCTTATGCGAAAAAAGGAAGTTTCAACCACCAGTAATTGTACCAAATAATCAAGCATGAAAAAATCCAGGCTGTTTTTCCAAACGTGGAAACAATTTTAAGATTGCTCTTACGTTTGATGGCCGTGTTCTGGTGAGAGATCATTTTCAAAGCTGAAAAGAATCAAAAGTGTGCTTCGTTTAACAATGTGACAAGAGCGACTATCTGACTGAGTATTCTTTGCGTACTGAATGATAAACTGCGACTTATTGATTTTGATGACCCAATTGACGAATTCACAGCCAGGATAGCTCGAAGGAAGATTTTTGACAATAAATTACCCACCTATCGTAACTACATACTCGCTTACCATAATTTGTAAAAAGCCTTAACAGGTTAACATGAAAGCATGACAATTTGATAATCTGACTGTTTTGCGTGAACAATAAGGTTGTTGATCAATGATCTGTAAGTTATGATTTAAAAATATTTTCAACAAATGTTAAGATTAAACATTTCGACAATTTTCAAAGATTAAAATACCACGTATTGTTCAAGCTAGATTGCCAAATTCAGTGACGTGGCGTTGATTATACTGTACTTCATTACAGCCTTGTCTGTTCTTTCATCGTGTGATCAGCGTAAAACACTGTCAGGCGAGTTTACGCTGTGTATAGGCCCTTAAATCTTTCACGTTTATTGTAATGTCATGTCGTGCTTACATTCCAAGACTTGAATTTAACCAAAAAACTTCGCTGGGCGAGCGCTGACAGTTCTCTACATATATATGAAAATCGATTCAAATCCGTATACACGGGGGAGTTTACCTGCTTGGTCCTCATAAATGGAGAGTTTTCCACAAAAAAGGTGTACCACGGTTAACTGAACATGATGACGTCATATGGGGCCCCAATGCTTAAACAAGCCCGGGGCCCCGCTTGTCTTAACTCCTGCCCTGGTCACTGCTGTACACGTCCAAAGTGTCTTGAAGAGCTAAGAATCTGCCACGTTTAATTAAGGAAAGCCGGAATTAAATACTGCAACCAGGGCCGACGCCAGGATTTCGCAGCAGGGGGGGCCAATGACCAGAAGGAGGGGCCAAAAACCAGAAAGGGGGACACATTTTAAAAATACTGTATTAGATGTATGCAGCAACCAGGGGGCCAAACGTGAAATGGGGGGCACAGATTTGAAAGGGGGGGGGCAGGGCACCACTGGCCCCCCGCTGGCGTCGACTCTGACTGCAACTTCAAACGGAGCTGTTCCGTAGGAAGAAACCGAACCTCCATTTGATGGATCATATTCTCCAAATGAGGAATATAAAAAAAACACTTTGCTGAACTACAGCAGGGAATTTATAATAAGCAGCAGGCATCCAATGATTCTTCGGTAATTCATATCGTTTTTCAGTACTGATCGTCGAGCCTACAAATGCTCCTACATCGTTTGGTAATGGTTGCAGAGAATCACTTGTCTGGAGTGGTTTTGATCTATCAATATGTGCAAGTTCTACTCGCTCTTGTTCTCCATCAGTTTCCTTCAACGTGGCCGTGGAGTCATCACTTTTCCATTTCTTAACCAAATACGACTCAATGCTCGCTGTAGCACTGGACGGTTTACTTCGTTTTCTTGACATCGTCAACAGCGTAAATATTGCTCAACTCACTGACCTCGGTTAATCAAACACTACCTATGTGTGTCGCAGATCACCCGGAAAAGTACTATAATAATTTTTGCTCCATGACGTCGCTATTCCACTTGTGTCGTGATTGTGATTATGAAAGTGATTGCGAAAGCTTTAACACAAAATCACAACTGCTGATTAGCTACTACTAATGGTTTGCCTGCTAATGATTCTTGAAATTTGTCCTCTGAAAGTGCAAGAAGCGTGATGTTAACAAAGATTTTGTGCTGCGCTGACAGTGATCATTTCAATCCAGAACCGTCGGCAGAAAGTCTTGAATAGGGGAATTTATATTTGTATATTTGTGTAGGGGGGCTTGAAACCCTAAACATTGACACGTACTCCTCTCATGGGCGTCGGAAGGGGGGGGAAGGGGGGGTTTTGTCCCCCCCATGGATTTTGAAATTATTGGCACAAAAGGTTGTTTTTTCAATTTCGAGGGGGAAAAAACAAATTTCACGGCCTCTTTGGCCTCATTCCGGCTGCGCCTCTGATGGTATGTACTGTAAGAGCTAAAGTGCTGCGCCGGTTGCGTGGGCTAAAACACGGGCTACTGTAACAACCATAGAACATTTATTGTTTGATGTGAACAAAGCATTGTTTTTGTCATTATACCGTTTATGACTTTAACTTATAATTGTTATGTAACAGGAAACTGAATACATTATAAGTTTGAAAGTGGGCTTTCAAAAATAAACATGGGCATTTAATTACGACTGGAGGAGTCGTTTGGGTCATAATATCGCAAGTTTGCAAATCACTGGTCTAGGGCAGGGGTCGGCATTCTTTTTCGCACTGCGGACCGGTTTCATCCTGGGTTTATTTTGCGGACCGGTTCTCAATAAAATAATGAATGTTTGGCAAATGCAATTTTATTACAACTCGTAAGTCATCAAGGCACTGCTTCAGTGACATATCTGGGCTTGCTTTGCCGCAATAAGATGCTCCAACCTGTAAGAATTATAATAGTCAATGGCACCCGCAGTGTGTTCCTTATGTCGGTCGTTCCAGACACTTTAGGTGCAATTTGGCCTTGGTTCCGCACGGCCGGCAACAATTTATTCACGGACCGGTACCGGGCTGTGGCCCGGAGTTTGCGGACCTCTAGTCTAAGGAATAGGCAGCCACAAAATTAGCCCTTTCGGACGGTCGCAGCCTATCCACAATGTAAATTCACTTCAATCTTGTTCAGTTCGACAATGTGTTGCACTGGTAGAATGGCAAGATGTAAACGTTCATTTTATTTAAGAAGCTCATTACATTAGCTAATAACTTCTCTGTACTAACGGAAGTGCTGCTGAGCATCCCTAATTTTATCACGCTGTAAGGATTTAGGGGTACTTTAATAAGAAAATCCAGTAATCACGCGAATGGAAATAATTAGCACGTTGTTGCACGTTCGCGTGCGTAAAACGTCTCTGGACACGGTGGATTATATCAAAACTGTCAGTTACGTTTTAAAATTATTCTGTGAGTCGTGCAAAGTAGGTAATTGCTAGTAGGATATCCGTTCAATGCTTAACGTAACTCTATTTGTTCCTTTATCAGCTACGTTCGAAAATCTGACACCATTTCCTTATATGGTAGTTATCGTGATTTACCAGAGGTATTAGAAGATATATTGCGCGCAAACGGGTCCAAAAATCAAGCGCCTGATTCCAGACGCAATAACACGGCTTTCATCAAATATATTCGCCAATGCATGGCAAATCTTTGATGTTAGCCAAAAAAGCACGTCGTTTTTTATCAATTTTCTTTTATGCCGGGTAGCTCACTTTACTTAAGAGCTTTCCATGAAAGTGTTATTTCTTTCTTTTCCCTTTTTGTCAATCCTAGTTTTTTCATGATTTATGAAAAGGCTACGCCAAACTGCTTATCACTTTGAATCTTTGACAACTTAGATTTTAGGAAGAAGGAAAAGGAAGTTCCTTTGCTTGCAATGCGTTTCAGTTATTGAATGATATCAGTTAGAATGAAGTTCTCCTGGGTTTTCGACAATAGACGTTTTGAATTCATTTCATGACTTGGCACTAATTAGTAGGTATATTTTGGCGCATTGTTATTGCCGTCAAGAATGAGTAGCACGACGCATGCACCTGCAACACAGGTTTCGTCCCGAACAGGTTTGACTCCTTTCTTGTTTGGCGACAGCACTACAGCACTGTGGTGGCTTTTAATTGGGGTCTTGCTCCGCCGACTGAATCGCTTTGCTGCTAATCCACGGAAATGGCTACGCAGCCGCAAGCAACGCAAAGCTTGACCTTGTCTGTAAATGCTCTTTTATACGTGACGCGTGATTTCACTCTTTCCGTTTTCTTGATTGGCCCCCAAGTCAATTTTCAAATAACTTTTGAAAAGATTTAAAACGCACTTACTAACCTAGTTCCTTGATTAACTATTTTTTGGAAGCGTTCTGTCGAACAGTCCTAACGAAATATAAACTTTGTATTTTTTGATTAAGGGGGGTTACGGCCAAGATGGCAATGGGTTCCTAACGTGTGATACAAAAGCTGTGTTGTTGTAGAAAATCTGACTTTCAATGCCATTTTTCTGATTGGCGGGCAAGCTTTGTAACTGCGTCCCATGAGGGGATTTACCGATGAGACAAACAGTGTTGATACGGGTGGCTCATAGTTTTAACCTCGGTTGCAGCGTAGAACGGATTTTACCATTTTGGTGGCAGGAGTCACCATGCGTGCCTCCCAGTCCCATGGAAAAATTGTTTTCTGAAAAACAATATATATTTCGAAATACCACAAGTTTGCTTTTTCGCGTCAAATGAGCTTGGAAATGATTGTTGAGTTGTTGAAAAACGTACCTGTACTCCTGAATTGTTTTTTTGCCATTTTGGTTGGTGTTAACCAAACAATCAGGTTTTAAGAGTCACCTGAGCAGGGTTTTAATTGGACATTGGCATCTCTACGCAGAATACTATAACAAGACGTGTGTTGCAAACATTAAAATGAAAATATAAAAAATATTTTTTCTAATTTCACCTGGAGTTTTTCTTGCAACTTCTGAAGATGTAATGGTAGCTGAAAATATACAAAGGTTTCCAAATTCCACGAATAAATGAAGATTTAAGATTAAAAATGAAGATTTTTGCTTATGTAATAGCAGATACATAGATCGAATGGAAGGATCTTTGATGAAGCAAAATACATTATAGAAAAGAATTGCACCAGGTTCTCAAATAAATCTGAAGATCTTTTTCTTTTTTCCTGCTTTTGAAAGTGCAGCCTAAGTGTTGAATGCTTTTAGCTTCAAAGTTGTGCAATGAGCATTAAGCGGCCGGCATCAGCTCTAAAAAATAACCCTCTCAAAATCAACGATTGAACGATCCCAGTTTGCTGTAAAAGCTTTCGAAGGATCAGCCGACTGGGCTCTACTTTCACCACTTTGTGATGATTCGAACTAGCACATACCTGTATTCAAGTAACTAGATCCCTCAAATGTGTCAAGCAACCGAATCAATCAAGCAAATTATTTTTATAGGAAATCGATTTCACGTATCACTACGCATCCTCTGTCCTATAATCTTATTCGTATAGAATCTCCTATCATAATTTTTCTTTTATTCCTTTATGAAAGATAAGTTTCCCTATCAGTACATTCAATGCCCATACCTACTTTTTCGTAATTTTTGAAAAACATTTGTATGAAAATATGCAAACAAATACTAAGAACCGCGTAGAATTTATTTAACAACAGAGGAAAAAATCAAAACCAAGCGTTGAGAAAACTGTTCCTTTTCTTATGCGAAGTTGTAGCATCTCAAAATTGGTGTTACGTTCAGGCAACGGTCACATGCAGAAATCATTTTATTAGCGGCTTAGCATGGAGGCGAAAAAACGTTTAGCAAGATCGTAATGACAAAAGAAATCAATCACTTGACGTTTGTCAGGTACGATTGTTAAAATCAAAGAAAATTTTCTTTAACACCAACTCTGCATATTCAGCTCAGGCGATGGCCACTTGCGAAAAATAGCATCATTCACTTTGTAACTTTAACACATATAAGCAAATAAATTTTCAGCGAAACTTTGTGTGTTTTTTCCTCAGGTAGCGTTTAGTCTTGCACTTTCTTTGAGTGCGTCATTCAGCACCAGTGTGTTTTTTTGTATTTGTCACTATTTTATTTTTTTGTGTGTGTGACAACAAACAATTCCGCTGTTTCGCTTGCTGCAATGCGATATGGTAGTTGGTAAACAGTTCTCCTGTTGTGTTTGATGTTCGATTTTTGCATCTGCGACGTGATACGTCCGAGATCATTCTCCTTCATGTATTTCTACCACATATTGTCACAGTTGTTTATGCGAGTTGAAGCAACACCGATTTTGTACACAGGAGTGATCCTTCTCAAAAAAGGTTTTTACCCTGTTTTGATCGCTGTGGGACATGTAAACAGCGATTGTACGTTTTAGTTGATTGTTCTTTTCTTGCCAATTGCACCTTGTTGTTAATTCGTTCGTGAGCTGAAATGTACTTGCAAATGGCTTTGTGAAAACAGGCCGAAAAAGATTCAGGGGTAGATGATGAAATGGATGCCGATTTTGCGCATATGATCTGAGGTAACCTCGCGCGATGAAAACGCTGGAAACACTGCTCGTTTCTGCGTCAAGGTAGTAACTGCCGATCAGAGGTGATTACGGACTCGGAGTGGACTCCGGAAGGAGTCAACGATTTTTGCCGAAGCCGGAGCAGGACCCGGAGTCGGAATTTTGAATGAAATCCGGACCCGGAGCAGGAGTGAGAATTTCAGTTTTTCCAGGAGTCGGATAATTAATTTTATTAACCTTGAATTTTCTCTGAACGGCTAATTGTTAGATCAATTTATTCGCTCTATTCTCTTGGATGAATTAGTCGGTCATTGGTTCAGGCTGTTGAGGGTGAGGGAAGGTGGCAGACTGGCGGTCTGTGTTCTGATCTGATTGGTGCATAGCTCATACTCAGCTGCTGCATCACAGGACGTCAGTTACTGGAAGTTTTAGCCTACCTCTTTTCTGGGTCGTGTTTTGAGCAGTATTCACAATTTGTTAGTTTCAGTGAAGACAACAATGCATGTAATATGTATCTTTATAATCCAGCAACGTCAACAGGAGTGTAGTCTCAGTCAAGCTAGCAGAGATGCAGTTCAGGCTTTTCCTAAACATGCCATTATCATCTTGCAAGTTCAAATACAATTAAAAGAAATAAATTAATTGTATGAATAAAGTGGTATGAAGTGTTTTCAGTGTAGTCTACGTGGCTTCATTTCAGAGGCTAAAGTGAAAAGATAGTAGTTGTCTTGTTTCACTGTGCTTGTGCCTAAATCACAAAGAGTTAAAATAAAAAAGTTATACATGACTTAGTTCAGGTCAGAGGTGAAAGAGTAAAATGAGATTTGGTTCACATGAGAACAACCTATGATTCTGTTTCATGGTTTCAAGTTTGGTAGCATGGTGTATATTTTGCCTCATGAGACAAAATGAGATGTGCAATATGATACACAAATACAAAATGAGCAAGGATTTAAAGTTAGGGAAAACCTGCAGTTGACCAACACAGACAAGAAGCCAATACCTGCTTGCCATAACTAAAAGCATGACAATAGCCTACTCATCCATATTGGTCTAAGGCAAAATAGTTCAAGCAGTTATTTTACCTATGGCAAAATAAACTTTGCTATCAAGCTTTCGGAGTGTAAACATGAGTTGGAGTGTAAATCTCCAATGAGCTCTGGAGCAGGAGCTGGAGTCACTTTCTTAGGAACAGGAGTAAAAAAGAGTGACTCCGATCACCTCTGCTGCCGATTCGCCTGTCATGAAGCGGCTCGGATAAAACGCTAAGTTTATCAGTCAGTCGGCAACGACCTCGTAGCCTAGCAGTCATGTTTTAGGGCCCGTATGCCAATGCTTTTCGGTTCGGCTCTCAACTATGGGAGTTTCGTTTTGTTAGCAGTTGTTGCACAAGCATCCACACTTTTCCCTTCACATATTTTCCATTTTGCTTTACGTTTGGGCTTTAGGTTGAGGGCTTCGGTTGAGGGCTTCGGTTGAGGAGTTAGGGATTTAAACTTTAGGAATATAGCGGAATCAGTCGAGTACGGCACAAACTTCCCTCCGCCCTGCTACCTTGTCGCAGAAACGAGCAGTGTTTCCAGCGTTTTCATCGCGCAAGGTTACCTCGGGTCAAATGCGCAAAATCGGCATATTTCATCATCTACCATAATCAAGGCCTTGTAAACTTTTCCCTTCGTAAGTTTTCACACCGCTCTTGAAAATTCACTGGCAGTGTTACTAGTCTACAAAAACAGTTCTCTATGACGAAAACGTAGCACTGATTGCAGCGCGGTTAAAAATGATTTGTATTTACACCCACGCAAAACTGCGGTAAGCGTACTTTTAGCAACATACCTCGTACAAAAAACACTATAGTGGTGCAGCTCTTGCCTGACATGGTGTGTTGGATTCCTTAGCAGAGCTCAAGCTGTGAGTAGTAAACCCTTACATTCCTGTATACGATAAGTTAAACTCAGATTATTCTATCTTTGTTGAAGCAGACAGAAAAATTGAAGACTGATTTTTGAGCCATTCTCATAAGATTATTACAGTAATGCGTGAAAGAAAACGGTTTACACGCAAATGTATTTATAAGCTTTAGTGGACGAAATAGTGCTGTTGGCTCGCTTACAGTCTTAAACGCAAGCTGTTTATCTGAACAAGTCTCGTACTAGGTGATTTTCATACCAAATAGAGAAAATAGCTAAACGTCACAGATTTTACCACTTCTCGAAATTGTTGGTATTTTTGGTAAAGATTGAAACATATAGGTTCGATGAATAGCCTTCAACAAGTATATTTTATTTTCACAGCACAAACTTCTCTAATTCTTTGTAGCTATTAGCTATTACCTGCGGCAGGGTTAATTTGGCGTACAAAACACTGTTTGCCTGCAAATTATGAAAATGATGTTTTTATTATGGAGAAAGAACCAAAGAAATAACGGATAAAAACAATGTAATGAAACAACACGAACCTGTGGGGAACATCGAACACGTAGTAATGGCGCTAGAAAAACCTACACTAAACTACTTTTACATAAAAGGATGAAAAGCACAGGAGAGCTACTGTCTTTCGTAGAAAGCTTTTTGTGACGCCCTCTACGCTTTTTTGTGCATTTACCCATAGTGAGTCCAGCATGAGAAAAGGTTGAATGGGTCACGTAATGCAATTTACAAATTAACAGCGCACAGATAACGGTAGGAAAGTGATAAAAAGTATTAGACATTTTACATCGAGCTTCACCGTGAAAAAAAAACGTTTGTAGCTTCAAAGTCACTGCAATGCAGGCACAAGACTTGTATTTCCGGCAACTTAGTTTGTGTTCATGTAGTAGCTGCTACTTCACTAGCAAAGCTTCCAAATTGGCTGCAATTTCTTCACTGCTTCTACCTAAGCAATGATCAGAGATACCGGTTAGTTCAATATCAAACACAATTTCTTCGTAAAGGTAAATCAAGTTCGACGCATATTAACATATTTTCAAATTTTAACACTTTAGGCACTGGGGTTTGGCGAAAATAAATGCCTTGGAATCTTGGTTGTTTTGACAATTTTTGTCTATTTTGGCTGGTCGCCCGAAAGGCATTGAAATGAAACTAGAAACGAGCACCAGTAACATAAATTTTGTATCAACACAAGCATCACGGAGACAGAGTTGCATGTGCGAACTTTATATTCATTTCAACCACTTAAAACATCAGTAGTGTCTGAAAATCGTCGATTTGACATCCGGACGCAGTAATGCAGTGATGCACACAATTGCGAATAAAAAAAAGCAGATTGTGAAGAAGAAAAAATACGTTTTGCGAGTTCTGCATGGTTCAGCTTGCAGACATTTTTTCTGAGGCCGCTGAAGAACGAAGAGCTCGTCGCAACATAACTTCAAACATGCTTTAGCATGTTTCAAAGCTACTGCTGCACATTTTAGCGCCTTTATTGTAAGGCAGTAAAAGGTCGCAACATAATAAAAACATACATGCGTGCGTTTTAATCACATTTATGTATTAAATGCTGTACTGTTTTTAGAAATTCGAAACGCAATTGATTCAAAATACCATTTTTGATGGCACCACTAGGCTGACAAGCTCACATGGTGTTCAAGTTTACGACATTTCTGCGTGATGACGTTTTGGTCATTTTTAAAATATAAAAGAATTTCAACCGGAGGTTTTTGCTGATGACAATTTTGTTAATAAATCCTTTTTGCCTGTCTTTGGCAGGTGGTGATGAAGGAAAGATACAGAAAGGAATGGCCGAAAGCCTTGAATCTCTTAAGTGGTGTGTCTTACTTTTCAGATAAAACTTGGTGGTGCAAAGAGCAGATCAATTGCTAATAATTTCATTTAATATCCCATACACAAAGTAACATGTTTCAGGCTCACCTGGAAATTTAACTGCCTTCCCAGTTATATTTTACATAAAAGTTAAGTTAAGTTTCTGGATGATGACATCGATCACTTCGTTTACGATGCCAAGGACATAAAAACCAACGATTGTAAAAATGCACAGTTTGGAAGAAGTTGCAATTGGAGAGGAATGCAACGCGCTTTGGAAAAGATATTTTTATGTGGCCACTAGAGTTGAAACTAAGTCTTAAATCATTGCTGACATCTACTTTGTGGATTATGCTTTATTAAATTCGTACTTCTCTTATGACGCAGTGACTCCATCAGAAAGCAAAAGGACCGGATCTGTCCCGCCTTAGCCCAACTCAGGCAACGCTTGTAAAATTTTGCTGTTATGGTACGTTCTATTTCATAAGTTTCACCACAAATAGTTTGCTTCCCTTTTAGAGGTAGGCTACTGTACAGAATAGCTGTTTGCTTGCGAGGCACGCGATGGCGCAAAACTCTTTATGTCTGCAGAAAAACAATCAGATGAACAATTTACCACCAGACCTGGCAACAGCGTCAGATAATGTTGATCTGCAAAATCAATCCGAAGTTAAACTTCGAAACTTTTCATGAATTTAGCGCCACGTAATTATCCTGGCCACTTAATGCGGACGTAAACATGTAATTTAAAATATACGTTATAGCGACCGTGCATTAATAAAAACTTTCTATCTGCTGTGTGAGGATATTTAGTGGAAAGATGGCCAAACACGTGTGGAAGCAGAACAGAAGCAATGCAAAAACATAAAATAACTTGAACTCATCAGCGGCCATAATTCATAAAAATAAACAGAGTGCACCCGGCTATAGCGAAGGTTGTGCAACTGGTTACAATGAAAAGCGTTCTCTCAGCCTTTGCAAGAACTATGGCAATGCGAGGCGTGGTTCTGTACAAATATTCAAATGGAAATATAAAAAATAACTTTTTCCAATTTCACCTAGAGTTTCTCTTGCAAATTCTGAAGATCTAATGGTCACTGAAAATATACAAAGTTTATAACATTCCATGAATAAACGAAGATTTCAGATAAAAAATGAAGAATTTTACTTACGTAATAGCAGATACATACATCGAATCGAAGAATCTTCGATGAAGCAAAATGTATTACAGGAAAAAATTGCGCCAGGTTCTCAAATAAATCTGAAAATCTTTTTCTTTTTTTGAAAAGTCCTTGCAGACAAATAAGATTGTGATTAGAAATGACTATGTACAACAAAAGGGCTGAAGCATTGGTTGTACACTGAAGTATTTAATTAATTGAGTGCGCTTGTGACAAAGGAGGTATGTGAATCGTCTAACAAAATAAAGAAAATATTTAAGGCTTGTAAAAATAGCTTTGAAAACTCAGTTTTTGATTTGAGCAGTTTTTACCACTTTGAAGAATATTTCAGCACATTTGGTCATATGAAATGTTCCTTCTACGGGGATAGTGCACTAGCCATAAAAGCTTATTGCGTTTTATATCTGTCAAATTAGTAACTCGTACCAAACGTTCTGGATTCTCCAGCTCAAACTTCCAGGATTTTCCGTTACCAGAATACCGGCTGCTTGGAATTGCAGATAAATGGTTGTTACACTTACAGCCGAAACCGTCAGCACGTTTGCACGACGAAAAAACGAAACTAACGACCTCACAAATGAAGCAGTTTAGCTTACGGCGCCTGTTTGCCATTTAAACCGGTGCTAGTGGGCGCAAGGGAGTAAGAAAACTGTCGAAACTGGAAAAGGCGAATTGCACGTTCAGTGCAACACAAACCGGCGGCAAGCATCACTTTGCTACGTCGTTGTGCGCCTCAAACCGATGCCACCGTAGCCTCGCTCTAACACTGCCCGACAACAGTCCGGCACGGATTATTACTTTTTAATAACAAGGGAAGCAGCGACACCAATTGATTGTTACGAGCCAACTGGNTTGAAGTAACTAACTTTAGCAAATGCAACGGCGAGAAACGCAAACCAACTACAGTTTCCTGCGAGGAACTTCAGATAGTCACGAGCTGCATGCACATTGCCTTTGTTGTTTCCCAAGTCACAATGCTTTCTTGCAATGAAAACACTGCGCCACGATGCTTGAGCAACTTTTTCCCGTAATTCCAGGCTTTCGTCAGCTACACTCAATTTTGATCAGTTTTCTCACTCTGGTGGCGGTCATACGAGTGTTCGGATAAACGTAATAAGACACTTGCTTAATAAGACACTTGCTCAATCAAGTTACGGAAATTATTTGATGTCATTTTTTCACCTGTCTTCACCCTTTCCGATAAAGCAGGGAAAGCAACATCTTGAGGCTTGCCTTACTGATATTCAAGAAGTGCCAGCCTAGTTGACTGGTTCTTCTTAAATCCTGGAACTCATTTGCATCGACGGCAATTAATGCTACATAAACATCCGATTTGATCTTTTACACATATCGCAAGTTTGCCGTTATTATCTTTGTCTAGGTTTTGCAATTCTTCCACGGTCATTCCACGAATTGTAGACCCTCTGTTACCTTGTTGGAAAATTATTCTTGCAAAAATGTCTGCATAAACTAATCGCAGTTTCTTGGCGTTTCTACTTGTAGTATCATTCTTGTAACTGAAAATTTCTTTGTAGTGAGTGGACTGTTCGTACCTTAAAATAACAGTGAAGGATTCTATCTTATTTTCCAATTCAGCACTCTCCTTGAGTTTAAACTGCTCCTTTCGTTTTTTCCTTCTTTTACGCAGTACGTTTTGCCACTGTTCAACTCGTTCAATGAAACGCTGTAGAGTAGATGATAATCTGTGACGATTTTGTAAGCACGAATACGCAGAGATTTGAGAAATTTGAGTAATGTCATAGCATACGCATGCTGTGTGCTGATGTAACCATCTCTGGATTTGTCCACAGCATTCTACAAATTTTCAAAGACGCGTTCAAATATATGTAATATTTCTTTGTCCGGAATAAGCTTTAGTATTTACCTGTGGTATTTTTGAGCTTCAGCCTCTGAACATGGATTTCCAATGCTGCCACCATCTACCACTAACTCATTTTCAAATATCTGCACAACTGATTTCCACTCTGAAAACGCGATTACATTGGCTTCTTTCCATTTTCTTCTACTTTTCGGTAGTTTGATCAACATTGTTGTGTTTATTCGCATGTTTGTCAAGGTCATCCCACACGGTCTCACAATTTGGGCAAAAACAACCTTTGCAGTTCACATATGGTCCAACACCCATACGTTTTGTTTTTGTGTCATAATGGAAATCTGTGGGCGGCATATCTGCATGGCGCTTCCTACGATGGTAGTACATATTGGCGATAAACTTGATGCAGTTAAGAATACCTTTTCTTTCGTTGGTGTACTTTAAAAAGCAGTAAAATTGTATAACAGATCAAGGAAAGAATAAATGTGCTTCGCAAATCTCTGTAACTCCGTGTTTCTGTGAGCAACCATTGAAAAAAGATATTCAGCCTGTGGTGAAATGCGGAGACTGGCTATGCGAAACAAGTATGCCTAGTATCTCAACAGGATGTCGTACGCAATTAAACGGTCTGGTATAAATTCCTAGTGTGAATTTGCAATGGGATGTAACAAAAAGGATACTGTATTCCGAAGTAATTGACCTAGAAAGAGAAAGAGCATAAAAATTTGGTGAATTGTGAAGAACAAAAGGTTCGCCAGAAAGTCACGCAGGAGTACTTCAAAAGATAAACGTTGACATCACTTCAAGAATATATACGAATCTTAGGCTCCCCATTATTGTTATATCAAATATGCCGTTTTGCTTAATACTCATTGCCACTCCCTCAAAAAAACGATTGTTTAAAGTGGGGATGTCAAACTGGCGGCCTGCAGACCAAATCTGGCCCACCATGCCCAGTTTTGTGGTCTGCGTTATATCGCTTTATGCTTCCATTAGGTCTGACAGAGTTACGTTTTATTATGTCAATTACATTTTTTGTTTATAGTCATACGCGGGCTAAGTTTGAAAACGTTGACGTCAAAACTTTTTATCAATACACAGGACCAACCTATCCGAAATTAAAGAAACGGCATCGAAGACCATGCCAATGTTACCAGTACTTATGTCTGCGAACAACTGTTATCTTTAATGACCTCAAGCAAGTCTCGATGCCGATCTCAATTGACGGATGCGCATCTCATCTCAACGTTACAACTGCGATTGCACAATCATTGGTGCCAGATATTGACATGCTTGCAACCGCCAAAAGATGTCAAGTTTGTTCGAGTCGTAGTTCTACGAGTAAATAGTAAATGACTGTGTCGATGATATCATTATGTGCAGCGTGATTGTGTAACAGCTGTAAGCACTGCTTCGCAAAAATGAAAATTTTAGAAGCGCAATTTGTGTCAAATCAAAATTTGTTCAGTGCGAATAAGCTATTGCAAGAGAGCAGTTAAGACATTCTAAATTTTTTAAAGGACTACCAAATGTGTGACGACCTTGTAACAAAAACTTACTCCACCATCACAACTACATGGATTTAATCAACTGAAAAATCCACAGTAAGCACGATTACCTTGAATACACAGAAACATTCCGTAAGGCACAAGACAATCGTGACTTTCTAGGTGCGAAACAACGCAGCAACACGCAAGGCGCGTCACAGCAGCAACACTGTCAAGTGAATACTGGCATTGCAATCACAAGTCACATCGCGAGGCCACAAGTCGCGTTTGTGCCCGCAGCAAACGGCAACCAATAATTACACAGTTAAGCGCCAGTTCAGCACAGACCTATTTTCCAAAACACGACAAATCCATTTTATTTTAACAATGTTAGTATTAACAGGAAGCTACTTACTTTTCTTCATTGCCCCACCAGTTGGTTTGCTTTTGTAGTGGAAGNCTCGTCGCTTTCTTCCCTCGTCAACCGAATGAATNAGGTGTTGCATGCATGTAATTTGAATAAACGGGTCGATTACATACGTTTAGCTATATATCGCGCATTTTGTTCTGCAGTCAGGTACTTAAAACCATTAAACTTAACATGCACGCACCTATGTCAGTTTCTGCAGCCATATTACGATAGAGGTTTGTCACATCAGTTGTACAATTACAACTAAAGTTTGCTTGAGTTCTTTTCATTTTGACGTTATATGTTTGCTCTCACATTAACCGCTTTCTTGCAGAACTATAACAAGCAACTTTTATGTTTCGTAAGAGATTGCCTGATGTTGCTTCTAGAAAGATTGCCCAACCACCCGCTTTTAGGCACATCTGCACATACGATGAGCCAGGCGGTACCCGGGCGTCGCTGGGAATTTGCTGTCCACACTGGCTTGGCATGACCCGTTGGGATTTGCTGACGTGTTCGAGGTAATAGACTACATCTACATCGCTCCAGTTTACGTGGTGCGCGCCAGTTCTCGCTCAGTTCAGCATAGGTAACATGGCTCCTGGAAGAAAAGCGCTGACATCTTCAGATCAGAGCAAAAATCGTCGCATTGCAATACGTACTGTAGGTATTGGGTAAATTAAATTTTGCGTAAAAGACAACTTAACCTACAAGGTTTGATGTCACAAACTNATTTTTAAATAACCGTGTAGAAGTGTGTGGNGTAATGTGAAGCAATGCCTGAATTACGATTTGGGATAATTGCTTTTTCATTTGGCTACGCTACCANCTATGATGGCTGCAAAATTTTCGAGTGGGCCACGGAGTTAGGGCAAAATATGCTACAAAACAGTTATGGGGATGTGATAATCACGACAGCGCGGGAACACATTGATTGATTTCTCCGTAAGATTTATAGATTCCTCGTAAGAAAAAAAAATTGCTAAAATTGGAGATTGCCTTTCAGACCTGTGAAAACAAGAAGCTGTTCTTATGCTTTTCAGCACTATGCCGATTTTGTGCAAAACGGATATGACGTACTGAGCTTGGCAAATGCAGCACACTGAGGAAAGTGGTCAGATAAACAAAACCGATCTCGTACTTCAACTGTCAAGAGTCTGCTCTCTACTCGAGCACTGATTGACATTGGGAAAGGAGTCGACCTGACTTTTCACTGAACTTTTTTGATATTCCATTACTCAAGAATCGCGTGCACGTAGTTGTCAGTCTAAGTTAGGGGTTCCCAATCTTTTTACGACCTCGTACCACTTGGGCATCCCGTATTGTTAACGCGTACCACTTCGTCTAGAACAGTGTTCTTCAACAGGGATTCCGCAAAACATGTAGTGGGGTTCCGTGAGGTTAAAGGGTTCGGTGAGGGTTCGTCGTTTTTAGGGGAAATGATTTCTTGCTTCAGTATGTTGATGCGTCATTATGAATTTTTTTAGATCACCGTGTCGCATTCAGACTCCAAGTAGGCCAGTTAGTCATACAGGAAGTTGCGTGCAGTTAACCGAAAAAAAAAATATTGATAGTTGTTGCGTCGCTTGTTCTTCATTATTGTACAGTTAGGAATAAGGTTATTGTTGCATCACAGCTATACGATGTTGTCGTCTGCCGATGTACAGTTCACACTCACAGCAGTGTTGCCAGTTTGGCTTTTTTCAACTCGTTTTTTTTTTTATTTTGGAAAAAAGCCAAATGAAATTTAGCTTTTTTAGGCATTTTTTGGCCAATTAGATTTTTTATGAAAATTTGACAGATTTAAAGATGATTTTGGCAGATTTCTGGGTACTGGCAGGTTTCTAGACACTGTTTATGGACACAGAATGATAAATTTTTATTGGAAACTCTGCACGAGATTTATAATTTTTTGTTTTGCTGTTTCATGGTTTTAGGCTTTCAGTTTCAGGTTACTTTTCAGCAAGACCAAAAGTCTCGTGAAGTTGATTAATGGAGTGAACTTTATTCTTTTGATGTATGAAACATGTATATACTGCCTTTTAAAAATGCGTTTGGGTATTTTAAAGGTGTCGTTGTGTATTTATCATGTATTAGGTTTTTTTTGGTTTGGATGATTTGGCTTTTTTAAGGGTTTATCTGGCCTTTTTTTCTTATGACTACTTGGCAACCCTTACTCACAGTAGACTGAGTAGATCAGCAGAGAGTACTACAGACAAGAGCTGCTGTTCAGCCTTTGTGCGAATAAAGTAAAAACAATGTGAAACCCAACTTTTTACTATTTAGTCAAGCCAGATGAAGTAAAATAGCATATTTTCTTACGTGAAGCGAAATAAAAACAGAGAAGGTGTGGACGGTATTGAGCAATGTAGTTAAAATGTAAAAAAGCCACCTCCTCCGAAGGGGACCAAATGTAATTCGATTGCCAAAGTTAAGAATGGGACGACATATATTTGAGATACGAGTTCTTTTTGCCGGATGACCAAATTCTGAATGTAGCTGCTACATTCAAGAAATACAAGAACAACCGAGTCATTAAATTTCTTGCTTTTTAACTTCCGTAATAACTGTTTATTTGTTGAAGCATCTAATAACCAGGGATGCAGGGAGTGTAGTGCTAACAAAAGAGATGTGGGAACGCACCCAAAAAACTAGCCATTTTGAAACGGTTTCGAACTCACTTTGAAGAAAAACATGAAAATGGTGTAGGAATGCCGTTCCCACGCGTTCCCGCCCCACTACACCCCTGCTAATAACGAAATATCTGATTTTCGTATTTTGTTAATGGGGGTTCCATGACAAACGCGAAAGTATATCAGGGATTCCACGATGACAAAAAGGTTGAAGAGCACTTTTCTAGAACAACTATAATTGATCGAATCTTATTTTATTGCAGAAGAATAATATACATCAAAATAACAATAAAAGACCACAAGTAAATTTTATGAGATTTTTGTTTACCTTCCACCAGTTGGTCGATTTGTGGCGTAAATTTGCTACCAGAGCATCGAAAGTCATAATGTTACGAAACAATAGGAATAGCAGGCTACAGGAAAATTTATTTATTTGGAAGCAAAGCCCGATACGTAAACTAGAAAGCTGTGAATCCAGGTATTTGCGAAAAAATGGAAGTGACTCGCGTACCACCTGGAAGACCTCCGCGTGCCAGGTTGGGAACCCCTGGTCTAAGTGTACACGTTTTGGAAAATTGCAAAGCGCAGTGTTTTCACTGACTGCGCCAGGGCTTTATAATACACTGTTCTCTGCCAGAGGTTTCGTTCGCGCAAACACAAGCTGCCAAGGGAGATTAGGCATCTCTGGAAAACCTTACTGAAATTAAACGGAATGCAATATGAAAGTAAACGCAATCGAATTAAGAAACCAAACAGACTTAAGATGCACCACGTTTAAGCTAATCAGCAAACATAAGCCAATTCAACTCTCTTAAAGACAGAGATTTGTTGGTACGCGGCATAACTTCCGCGCCAGAAAGCAAAGCGTGTTTATGCCTGTGGATGACAAGTTTGAAAAATAAGCTGTCACACACACACTCAATCCAAGAAGATTCAACCATAAACGAAAATCCCGCGTTTTCGTTTAATCTTTGCGTTTGGTATTTAATCTTAAATGTGTCAGAAACTCATGACAAAACAGTAAATAAACAAAAAATCTCAAAAACCTGAATATATTACTGAATAACAAAATGAGGATCACGTATCAAAATAATAAATGTAATCGATCAGTTGCCTTTTACTTTTCTCATAGTTAGATTGGCGTGATGATTCATCAGTGGATCTAAAACGTCAACACCAATGCGCAAAAAATCATTGTCAAGCTGAACGAAATTTGCCTAAACAATGTTGTCACCCAGTATGGAGACCAGTTATATACCGAAAAAAATGGTATTGTAACCGGTGACAAACACCCGGTCTCATTGGCAAACATTGCTGTACATTACATCCTACACTGTTAAAAAATTTTACCGGGATTTCCCTGGCAGCATTTGGGTGTTCCGTTTTTAGGGAAATTTTCCGTCACTTCCCTGAATCATTTTACAGAATTTTTCCGTGAAACCTTCCTGCGTTTGTCTGTAAATATTTACCAGAAAAAAAACTGTAAATCTTATGCTGGGATTATGCTGGCAGCAATGCAAAGAACCAATTTTACGGCATTTTCCGTAAATTTTGCGTGCAACCGCAACGTCTACATATACGAGGAATCGCTGCCCTCGCGCATTTGAAGTTATTGCACCCTGGCTTGTCGCCAAGGGAGAGAGGCTTTGTTTTCACTGTAAACTGCAACACTAACATTGGTGCTGTTGCGTTCACTTCACAAGTTACACCACAGCCAAAAATATCAGCCGGCCAACATGCACAGCAGTGCGCGGGTCCACTGTCTGGCATACTGACCCAAGTCAAAAATATGCACAAGCCACTACGAAGTCAAAAATATTGGTCATCCTGACAGACAGGAAGCAAGGTCTATATCCCATCTGAAGACAAATTATACCACAACAATAAACCAGTCGTCTTTCCATGATTGACTAAAAACGACAAGATAGCGAAACAATTGTGTCAACCACACAAGGATGTATCCATGGAAAATGTATTTTCAGTGGAACAGGCATGTCACAACACAGCCAAGGGTGCAAGCCAGTGAAGGAGGAATCTTTTTCAAAGTGGGGGGCACAAGTGCACGTCAAAAAACTATGGAAAAATTGTTGTACAACAGTCTGAATTGGCAACTTTGACGTCACAAGCGTTGAAGTATGACGTCATCACTTTTGCCACCATATTTTAAGCAATTTTATGCAATGTTTTATAAGCCTTTAACGACCCCTATCTACAGGAAATTCTGCCAAATTGCAAATAATATTGCCAAAACTGCCAATTTTTTTCTCATTAAATGGATTACTTCAACAACGGACCCGATACCAAATTTTTGTTGCCTAAACGTATTGAAGCAAAAATCGAAATGTAGAAGTCCCCCCAGAAAAACAGGGGTGCTAGTCCCGTGCACACTCTTCCGGTTCTTCCGCCCCTGGTGCAAGCTAATGTAATTGTCCATCATTTCTGAAGACTTGATATCAGCTTTGAAACTTTTGGGTGAATGGCGTACTTCCGCATTTTGGGAGGTGCTTTCGACCCAGCTGCATGTATTCCTCCAAAGTATCTTTAAAAAAAAGATAAGCGAAAGAAACTGTAATGGCGGCTTCACATAGAATCCGGTTTACGTATCAGTCCGTCAACAGTTAACGGTCCGTGTTGGGAACCGGATAACGTGTTCCGGGAGGCTATCACGCAGAATCCGGGCATGTTTTCACGAATGGCTTACCATGTGCAGCAGAAATGCAAATACTTCATCGTCCTGTTAATTTGCACTGAACTGCTGTTGTATTTTTGTTGCATAAATTCTGCTAATTCGAGTAGGCACGCTGTTCCATAAATAATACGT
>JGI24159J19872_10000732_pt1 | contig 32070 bp, 19 predicted proteins | sample Ectturendosymbi4_FD_19872 | JGI IMG/M metagenome (IMG submission 19872) | reverse complement strand
CCACAGTCGCTGGTTGCATTTAGCCTCTCGACGTACGTTGAACTGGAAGAGTGGTGCTCGAAAGGGCGAAGTGCGCACCTTACATATTTAAAATCAAAGGATGTTAATGCTTGTATTTTTAAGCCTATGCCAAATTACGAACAGAAGCTACACCGGTCCTTCCAAAATAGTCACTTTTTTACGCAAAACGTAACAGAGATGTGGTATTAAAGTAGCGAGCAATCCACCAAAAAATTAAAAAGCAATACTGTGGGAACGAACCTTTTCATTATTGTCGGTGACCGCAGCCAGACTGCGGCAAAAAATAGCGTCAATTTGCTTGATCAATTAGCTAGCAATGACTGCTTAGCCGTACGCCGTGCGCCCAGACGCTACAATTAACAAAATTGATGGAAATAAGCGAGGTGGCCATTCACTCTGGCTATCCACAACAAAACACTCAGGAGTTGCACGTTGACGCACACATTCAGCGAAATAACCGGTCGGATAAGGTTGTGATTTCACAATGACCAACGGCAAGTACTCGAGAAGATGATGAGTATCTGTCGAACGTACCCTGTCACCGCAATGCAGTCTCCTACGTCTACGCAACCCAGGTCTCGTGCTGCTTTGCCACAAAGTGAGCACCGTGTGCTGCATCAATCCTGCGTCGGGACACACTCCAAAGCAAGCTGCGAAGAGCAAAGAGCAAAGAAGGAGTAAAAAATTTTCAGGGCATTTCTAAAGATACAAAGCAAGAGTAGGTGCGGGAGGGAACATGCGTAGTGAGATCATCATATCCGCCAGTCGCTTCCTCTTTCACGAAGGAAGTGTTGCGTCGTCAGAGCGTATGCGATCTGTTCCGTAATTAATTACCGTGCGTGGCAAAGCGCTCTCTGCCAGCATAACTGGATGAGAATACGCCGAGAAGGAAAGCAACGCACAGAGTTGAAAACTATAGTGTAGCCAAAACTGCAGATACTGCTTTACTGCAGTCTACAGAAAAAGAACCACATTCAGATTTCCCGCACAGAGTTACTTAAGTTTCACAATAATAATGACTAAGCTGTAAGAATGATATTCGATTAAATTCAACGTAGCGACGGTCCATGGTTGTTGGTTAGAAATCATCTGCTTCCGCTCAAGCCCAACAGAAGCAAAGTCGCACAAAACACCTGGGAATATTGTTACAATTTGACTCACACTTCATTGCGACCTCACAACGCCATTCTTAGGCTTCGCATCTGGATCATAACCAGCTGTCAATGCATTCCTTGGCGCTGCTCAGAAACTTGTCACCACTCAGTAAGGCCGGACGCCTTAAATTCGTCTGAAACAGCCAGGTAAAATAGCTGGTCACAAGACTACGACGCACGTCTTAATCGCACACAACCAATGTCTAACTGTCGAGGCCACAGACATTTTCGACGAGAGGTAGTTGCCTGCGGGCTCAACCTACGGCGACGAGACGTTCAACGAAACCGAGCAGTGCATATGACAACCGCCGGGATGCTGCAGGGTAGACCGACGTCGTGCTAACACTGACGCGTTCCTCAGTGTGCTAAGCGTTGTTTATGACTTGCCCGCCGCACAACGAAGTGAAATACGACACCGGCTCATTATTATCCTGCCAGTCCGCCGCAGCAGCGCGAGAGTGCGATAACACGCACTTGCATATTTCGCGTTGTTAGCTGGTTGAGAGTCAATGTTGGGGAACCTACCAACAAAGACATTAAATGCCTTCATCCTGGTCGCAGAAGAGCTGCAAAGCGAAGCAAATACCACTGTTTTGGTAAAAAAGAATAAACAAATTTTCAAAACAGTTTTCAACAACTACCGCGTCCAACCGATGGTCGAATGCGCAGCTCGCTGTCGCTGATCATGCGCCACTGCATCCTTCCCAATCATACAGCAACAACAGAACAGTCTTTCCCGTAGAAGCATTCAGGAATAAACACTAATTTTAGTAATTACTGTCAAGCATTGTAATTGGTTGCGCTAATCGAAACCAGACTGGCGTCACAGGCAACCGAGGCAGATTCCAGGGTAGCTGAGTCAGGTTGCGAATGCAGTAACACTACGAGTCATCTGCTCGTGTGCGACCGCCAGTTCAGGTGGTGGTGTAATGCTCGCACACCATCGAACGGCGATTGTCGCTCGACAAAATGCTGGGAAACTCGCGAAAAAATCAAACTTGGTTGCCGAAGTTGAACGACTGAAAACCAAACAAAAGACGAACCTGACTGCCGAGATCATGGCTTTTGAAATCTATTCAAAGTGCTTGCAGCTGCGTGAAATAGATTTCCTTTAAAAAAATTGCTGACTGACTCGACTGCGTCACCTTTTGCGGAGACCAATTACTTGAATATAGATACGTGCGTGTCCGAATCATCGCAAAGTTATGTAAGCCGAGCCCAGCCTGTTGTTTCCTCGAAAGCTTCCAGCAAACCTAGAGCTTTTAATTGTTGTTGATTCAAAAGTGTTTGCTTCTCTTTTTGTACTTTTCGCTTATAAAGCTATGAGATCAATAGCTTTGCGCCTTCGTTTACTCATTATCTTGAAAAATGCCATCGAACACACCGGTAATTATTTATTGTTATTATTATTGTAGGTTTAGTGGCACTGTCAACTGCACGGTTTTGTTGAGCCACGACTTATTTTTGTGGTTCTTTACAATAGTGCTCGTCCTGTTTGCACCGATAATGACTGATACGTAGTTGGTTTGCATCAACTCGATCAATCTGTCCCGTTACAGGTATGCCAGAATGTCATGCCAACGGCAATCGCTAATTGCTATGCCTACATCTCTTACTGCTCGCAGGTAATTCGCCTGCTAACAAGACGCATCACTCTAGGACAGTGGTTTTCAACCTGGGAATCGAGACCACTGTGGGGGTCGTTTGCTTGTTTTCTGGGGACTCAAGAGCTTCTGATAAAAATATTCATAACTACTTCTAGATTTTATATTTCCTATATGGAAACCCTTTTTTGTCGTAGCCAAAATAATAGGATCACCTGGTAAAAATGATTGCCTACTTTGCCATTCAAAATCGTTTTAAGTGTGATTATGACCATTACAAAGTTTTGAGTGTGATTATGACCATTACAGCACTGTTGCGTTTGGCAACGCACGAATAACTTTGTGATGTAAGAATGTGCTGTGTTTGTAAATTAGATATCTGATTGCGGTAGCTAACTTGGGAGTTATTCTAGTTTGCAATGAGTTGTGCTGTGGAGTGATTTGTATACGGCATGGATCTCTCTCACTCATGCTGCCAATGTGCATGGATTTAATAAATGAGTCTTGTTCAACATAGTGATATAGTACGTTATTTTTTAGTCATTGTAATTTTCTATTTTGCAAACACAACTGCATTTCATATGCCTGACTGGAGATTTTCGGAAGGGGGTCGTTAGGTTAAATTGGGTTGCAAAATGGGTTGCTGCATGAAAAAGGTTGAAAACCACTGCTCCAGGATCTTTTAGCTCAAGCGTGGGTTCCGGTAAACGTCTTCTCGGCAGAGAGAAGCACTGGCTTCAGCGTTGTGCTGCAGACGAATTTCTTGAGACCACTGTTTCGAGTTCGCATATGGCTGAACAAAAAACTATGAGTGCAAATCGTACCAGTGGATGCGCAAACGAGAAACAGACTACCATCATAATACTGGCACGACTTTAGCATCGCGAATAAGACGGAACTATGTTTGACAAATATTCACCAATGTGTTATTGGTTGAACCTTACGATCGCACAGCGCAACAAAATGGAATATCATCTAAAATCAGTTGCGAGCCACATCTTTGAAATAAGATGAAGGTGTACAAATCTAAATACATCAAATAACTATGTCGCTTTGGTGCCTCTGACAAGGCTGAAAATACAAGAAAGCTTTCAGTATGAGTTTGTCGATACCATGGTAAAAAAAACACTTCGTCGAAAACTGGTGAATTCCATGGCGAAGCCTACGCCACACAAGCAGATGCATTGCAGACGAACTCAAAACAACCAATTCCTATATCGCCTCGCAAATCTCGTTAATGATTCCTGGTACACGGCACAGCTTGCTTGATGACGAGATTATTTTGCTGCTAGTGTCGTCCCTGAAGGTGGCATAGCGATAGCGATCAACGATAGGCAAGCAAATAAACAGACACGCGACAGCCTGGGTCAGCGCTGATGGTATCCTTTTCAAAAGCACGAGGGCGCGACCTTTTCGTTTGTCAGACATACGAGGTCGGCGCACCATCGTGCATGCATTCTGCTGCATAGCATCGATGCCCACTGTAAGCAAAATGTTGTTCAGGCGCGCACAGCAAAAGCGCGAGGCAGTGTAGCATCTAACGCCATTTTGAGAATAATAAAACAGCAGTCGCTTGTACGCACATGAAAACGTAAGCAATCAACGACCTGGCGTTCGTTTACGGCAGATGACAAGAAATGGGCGTCAGAATATGGCGTTCTGCCAAACAACCTTCTTGAACACCAAACTCTCGGTCAAACTTTCTGCAACTAGCCTATGTTGGCTTGAATTGCTTCGCATGAGTATGAAGCGAATCGCGAACTGATATTTGGAATGTTTGCAATAATAAAACGATTCGCGATCGGAAGTACCACAGTGTTGGGGTCCGAAACGCAAAATTCAGTGAATTGATAATAACTGCACAAACAGTTAAACGCAGACAAGCATGTACAAGTGTATAAAGAGCAGTCATGCAATCCATGAAACTTATGTTGATAAAAGCTTGCCAACATCCGCTGATCACTCTTATCAACACCATCAGCATGCGCGACAGAGCAGTTATAAACTTTTCAGTGACGAACACACAACGCAGGTGAGGTATAATTAGCAATAGCGCAAAACCGCCGAATGTCGCTGCGAACACCGATGCCACACCCAATTTCTCAGCCAATACCGATACATTCCTGTACTGACAAAAGTGTCCAATATGTGCATTGCTCGCCAACGAAAACCCATTATCTGTTAGCCGTTGGTTTGCTAATGTGCAGTACATGGCAGATGTCGTTGCGGCGTATCAGACAATACAATGCAATCAGTTGCCGACCTGTGGGGTATTGGTCCCATAATATCTCGGAAAAATTCTTCATTAAGCTCATATCTCGCGCATTGTAGCGCAAAAAAAGCGTCGGAAACGACCGCAGTTTTTCAAAATTGCTTGGTTAGAATTTAGAGTTTCAGTAATACCGAGATATGTTGCAGATGATGAACCACGACTAAATGTTACTGAACAGTAAACTGCAATGTAAGCAAAACTAATGTTGCGTCTACAGCGGAACTATACCCAGGATTAAATAAACATCGATAATTCGATGCACCTTATTGACACACAGAGTAGTCAAAATAAGATGATGTTACTTGAAGGGAAGTGGGCTCCAGAAAGTTAACGCGAAAGTTTCGGGTCTAAAAGCTTTAAAATTTGAGGCTTGAATCATTTTGGAACTGTTTCCAACAAAGTTCACAACCAGGCTTGTGCAAAGTTGAAAACATGTTTACTGATCGAATACAAGTCTCTCCTGAAGTGAATGGATACTTGTTTATGTTTAAAAACAAAATTGCGTTGTGCTGCGCACCCTACGTCAACCAAACTGCTCCAAAACCCGATTTTTTTAAATGTGTTCAACAGTCAAATTTGTCTCAGATAACACGGTACGTCCATATGCATTTCCGAAAAAGCTGTATTGGTGGTAAAGCGATTATCCACGGTAAACCGTTAACTTATTTACGTACTACTTCACAATTTTTCTCCAGGGTGTATACAATGAGATATAACCAGTCATCAGTATCAGAAGCAAGGTCACAACGATTTAATAGTAATATTATACCACAACCGTAAGGTAACGAAAAAATTTTGTGCTGACAGTTTCGTACATTTTACAGTGTTATAAATTTTGTACCGCACCCTCGCGTGTACATTCCCACTTGATTTCTACCTGCCATTTTCAAGTTATTTGCATGTAAAATTTGCAGAAAGATTTCATTTCACGCGGATCAGCGCTCCAGGCACAATTTCATTAGCACTTCAATTAGTAGTTCAGCATAGCATTTCGTGGAACACCTTCACAGGTGCGACTTGGGATCAGTGTCCAATATCCTACGTCAACAAACTGAACGTTCTGAATAGTGACATTGATAAAAATTGGCTCCGCAACAAAATAAACAACAAAATCCAAGCATTGCTATATTTTAATGATACACTTCTCTGCTGCTCAGAAGACCCTTTTGAATTCTAACAATGCTTCTTCTTTAGTTGAAAGCAAACACAACCTGAAACACAATAGTGCTACAAAACAAATTCAAAAGTCAGGGTCAAATAACGTAACTGAAGAAAGTACAACAACATGCTCGTGGACAAACCTGCGCTGGATTAGCTGGTCTCTGCACAAGGTCATAAAATAAAACTGCAAGAGAAGTTAAGCATCTGTGCAAAACTGCTCCACAGCAGTTGCGAATATCATGCTTGCCTTTCTTTGTTTTGAACCCAAAAGTTAACACACAATTTCTTGTTGTCTGGAACAAAACTACCGGTTGAACTGTTTCACAACAATAAACCGTTAGTTTAGAATCTCCCAATGCTTTAAAATTTACAATGGTTGAATAAAAACAATGCTACCATGACCGAATGAAAAAAAATTCAGTGATGGTGAAGTATTCAGTCACACTTAACCACATAATTAATGTTTCGTTAATTGCAATACTTTTCTCAAATTTTGTGGCTAACGTCAGTATGATAGTTTGCAGAAAATCTTTCATGTGCTTCTATCTCGTTAATTTGTAGCAACCTTCAACGATACGATCTGCATTAATGGTGTTATAACGGTCGATGACTTATGCCATGACGGCATTGTCCGTTTTGGAAATACCTGCACAGCACCTGATTTTGGTTTTCAGACTACTGACCCGGCGGCTCCGCTTTCAAAATGCAGCATTCCTGTCACCCACCCTTTAACAGTCTCATGCCAATCACTAGCATAAAATCCGCGCGAGTTCCCATGCGCCATTCAACACCAAAAATAACATTTACACCAGCGCCTGTCGCATTTCTCTCGTCCAACTTTCAGTGCTCAAACTTTGGCATTGCTTCAGTTTTGCTTTTAAACCAAATGTGCGTTAAATGCAGCGCTGAACCTCACTACCAACTCAACGATGTACTTTGTTGTCTGAAGCAAATTTGAACCGCACCGTTGCGGTACCAATTCAATTGGACGAGGCAAAATCAGGTAAACAAGGTGCAAACCGAGTCTTCAACCATCGAACTGTATCGAAACACAAATTCTTCGACGCCCTCCGCTTCCCTGAAAGGACTTTCGCAAACTACGGCCGCTTGACTGCGCTACGGCAAAGTGCGGAGTTACCAAAATAAGGGAAGGATTCCATTGTGGTTGTACTCGAGCCCTTAGCGTACAAAGAGTCGCGGCGGTCGCTTAACCATGACGTCAAACTCAGACACATTCCGTAAAACGGCGTCGGTCCTCGTCTGATTCTGACGTCATTCGGCTACGCGATGCTTGGCGTTGGATGAACGATTTAAGCGAGATGAGAGAACAACCCCTGTCTCACAATTTCCAACCGTTCCGATTCCAGGCGGTGCAACGTAACAAGCGCCGTCATCTTCCACCTCCATGTTCACAACGTAAGTAGTTACTGGCTTTATCGAGGTATGAGTTGACAAAACTCGGCAAAGGTTTTCCGAACCACCACGAATAGAAAAAGCATGTAAACGAAATCTTACTGGAAGTTGCGAAAAAACATTCTTTTCATGGTCATCAAAAACGTAATCGAAACGTCCAATACGATTTCCATTAAATTACTGGTTTTTGCGTAGTTGTTTGCTATACAATTTGGAAAAGCTTCCTAGTCGTACGCTCTTCCAAAGTATTCCAACGGTATAACAAAAAAAACTCACAACCTGAAACATGAGTTCGAGAGTTGCAAGATAAGACCCCCATACGTACAAGAGTCAGTCAAGCGCTCAATGACAATCTTGGCTAACTGAAAACTGATCGCTTCCTGGATTGCCGAAATTGACAGTTGGTGCGCGACGCACGCGACGGAAACCAACTGCCTCTGTAAAAACGAGCGCAAACGTGCAGCTCAGACGATATAGTCTGGTGGTGCGCTGTCACTCTGTACAGTAGCTATTTAGTGCACCAGCGCGTATTTTTGCGCTGCTCGCCCTTTCCTGATTCGAGCACGGTTTGGGATTGCCACTTTCTCAGCCATAAAATGATCCAAATTGATGCCGTCTTAAATAAAACTAAACGAACACCCACAATGTACTCTGCTTCTTCGCATTTCTTTCACAAATGCAATTTGTCCTTCCACACCGCCTAAATAAATTTCAGGCACTGCTTGGGCTTGAGCTAATAGCGCTTTGCCGTCACTGTTATAACTTGACTTACCACTATCACCATGTTACTTGCCATCGCAACCTCATTCAAGAAGAGCTTATTACCACCAATGCGTCTGCATTTGATTATTTAGGAAGTAATACACGATGTCACTCCCTAGTCCTAGGATGCTAGTTCGCCAGAAAACTCCACAAAAAAAGCAAATGTCAATTTTCCAGCCACAACCGATGAGCTTTGAATAATTTATCAATAAAACCACTATGTTTCCATTTGTACAGTTGCAAACGTTTCAAACTATACGGTCTGACACCCCGTTATCTCTGTTTGACAGTTGAGCATTAGCGTTTTGCCAACACAGCACATGCAACACATCTTTCGCAAAACGCTATTGACGCAAATGATAGAAACAGTCGAGCTAATTTTTCAGCGCATTGCAGACACACCCGAGATCGGTTTCAAATGACGCATTTTAGCAAAAAGCAACTGCAGATCAGATGGGCAGCGAAGACGCATGGAAAAAAATACCTGAACGGTTAAGACATCGAGATCAAGTGCGACGGCACAACCCCAGGGCATCGAACAAACACGTTACGATGTTTGTTTAGCGAAATTTAAGTTGGTCCATGACGTAGGGTTTCAACGTATTGTTGATCGAGCACCGCCTCTCCAACAAAACGCTGAAGTGCTTTCCAGTCGAGTGGTTTCATATGGTCCCACCACGTAAGAGAAGATTCCATAGCGACATCAGACGCCGCTCATACCTAGTGACTTCGAACATTGCATCGACTGGGCCAAAATAATCATGTGGGGCACTAGTGACAATAGCAACTGATGGAATAGTTTCTTTGAAACTGAGTACATCAATGGCCGTTTGCAAATTCCGAAGGTCACGCATAACTTAGACCACATTAGAGCACACAGATCCGAAATGCACCAATCACCAATGCATCAAGCTAATTAATCTACAAACCACTATTGCCTAATTCTACTCCATTGCAATAGTCATTGTTCCAGCAGAGAAGAAAAGCATCAGTGACTAAGATTAGGTGATATTTCCGCTTAACATTTTGATTGTGATTCCTTGCAGCACATAACCTGAAGACATCCTTGTAGCACAATAATCCATAATTTCTTTGGTGTAGAAATTGGTTAAAAAAAGTAAATGTATGTAACTGTTTACCTGCCTGTTTTTTCACTTCAAATTCTTGTCAGGTTTCTTCAAACATTTATTAATGCTACTTGGTTCTGGGTTTGCTATCTTTCTATGTTAACTGTATAAAGTTGTAAAGCATAACTACCAAAATATCAACAGGAAGCTGAACTGCTAAAAAATTCTGTTTTTTTCTTATTAAGTGAGAATATGAAAAGCACTCATGCAATGAGGCAAACTTACACCACATGAATACAGAACAGCATACAGGCTTCTTAGTATGACATCACCAGCTGTAACTAGTGTCATTTAATGTCAGTAACACTCACAACAGGTGGAGGCATTACTATTTTGGTGTTTGTAAAATCAAAAGATCTTGGATGGAGAAAACTCTCTGCTTTAGAACATTTATTGCTCAAAGAATGAGCATGCCAACACAAATTTAAAAATAAATTATCATGTTTACTAGTAAAGGTATCACAGCAGAATTCTAGTCTACAAGCCCACCTAATGTCCCATCTTGCATCATAAACAACATCTTAAACACAAACTGACACTTCCTGAATACCAATGCAATATCAATGAAAAATTCATCTGAATTTTTTTATGAACTAACTTTTTCGTACAACTGTTCAATGATTTGAGTAATAGACCAACCTGCTCTTCATCAGATTAATATCTAGGATGAATTTTAAAGGGGCAGACTGAGCATCATGTACACAGCATCGCCATCATCGGCAATGTCTCCACAAGAAATGTTTAATCTTCCAAAATGTTTTCCACGCTAACTGTATAAAGTTGTAATAGCTGAAAACATGAAAAAGTTACTAGACAAGCAAAAACTTAATAACTTCCTGTACAAACAACTTCCAATAAGTAAAGATGAATTTTCAACTACACTTGAACATAATCTTCAAAAAGCTGCAAAAGACTTCTTTCAGAAAATAATTTATGTTTTTTTGTGTTTTGTTCTGTTTTGGTACATGTTGAAATACACATGACTTTTGTCCTTCGTATACATTGCATTGAGTCAAAACCAAGTTACATCATACTTGCTAAATACTGAAACTGTCAACATTTTACAGAAACGCTGTTTCTATGATGGCAATTAAAAGCTTGTTTGCTGTAAGCTGTCAAGGAATCAGCTGACTGACTCTGCTTTCATAATTTTGCACTGATTCAAACTTGCACATGTCAATATTCAAGTAATTACTGTAGTCTCCTCAAGATGATGCAGTCAAAAACTTACCATTTTTACCTGATTGACTTGACTGTGTCATCTTCACAGAGACAAAATACTGAATTCTTTATTATTAACATTAGACATGTAAGCCAAAGTACCCTGGATGACACTTGCTTATTTTCACTAAGAAAAACACTCAGACCGATAGAGCTCGACTGATGTATTGGCACACCGATATATATTGGCCAATATGACAAGTTGCCGATGTATCGTATCAGCAAAAATCCGTCGATATATATCAGCAATACTTGCTCATAGAAGTGTTGCGCTGTTGCTCTGCATGGAGTGTTCGGAAACCCAAGTTGCTACTTCGTCTCTGACCCTGACTGATTAACACAAATGCTCTGTCCTGTTCCTAGCGCACAGAGCCTACACGCATACAGACCGGTATGCAACAGTCCCGACAAAACGACTGTTCTATGACGCAACATTCGCTCATGGGTTTTGGCACGGTAAGCAGATGATTGTGTGCGAACAAACTAGGTCATGTGCATTTGTGTTGGCTGTTTTATCAAAGTCTTTTTTGGTTAGACAATCTTGCGTTCAGCGTGTATCAAAAAAGTGCCCACGTCACAGCGAGCAGGACCCAGGTTTGCGCAGAATTCCATGCACGGGTTCTTCATCGCAGTGAAGTGATGGTTTTAATGCGTCACGCATTTTTTTTTACTTATGACACCTGAGCGTAGGCACAGATGTCTACACAAGGAACAAGCCCACTTGTACGCAACACAGGTTTGCTGTTTGTGCATTTTTTGATTTAGAGTTAGACTACTGTGAGTCCTAGAAATTGCAATGGAATACAGTAGGCACAACGGATTAAACCATCCTTTAGTCAAACACAGCTGGTTGAAATGGTCACGTGACAAGTACAATACGTGAAGAAACAAGGGTTTAGGTTTAGCCTACAGTTCACACAATGCGAGAAAGAAGCTGCTAACAACTTGCCAGCACTGAAAGCATAACATTACTTGTCTATCAGACTGACCCATTCACAGATGTCGCAGTCAACTGAGACCATCACGCTGTCCAAACTTGTCATGTGACCAGTTCAGCCAAACATGTTCAACTGGCGGAAAAATAGCTCCAGGAGTGTATATTTTGCCTCACAAGGCAAAACAGGCGTGTATATCTTGCCTCATAAAATAATTGCAACTTGTGAAATTATTTTCTTTGTTTATGTGGCCTGAAGAAAAATATGCACTGTAACGTCTTCCAGCTATAGTTTGAAAATGTTTGGCTGAAGGCAAAATAGCTCCAGGAGTGTTTATTTAGCCTCATGAGGCAAAATAGATACTGCCTGAGTAATACAAAAATATCGTTATCGGCATCGGATATCAGCAATGAAAACTGAAAAACATCAGCATCGGCCAAAAAAAACTTATCAGTCGAGCTCTACAGACCGATGGATATTTGCACTTTTGTACTATAATTTGTGTTGTGCTATTGTTAAGTATATTTGTTAGTTACACAGTTAAGTTCATAACAGCTTTATTTTATTGTGAACACCATCTTAACAAAACAGAATACTCACAGATGACGTCAATTTTTGCTTGATAAATTTTCTTTCACATGATCATTTTTATAGTTGCACTGATGATGCTGAGAGTTATGCATAGCAACCACAATTCATCCATGTAACAACCACATTTCCGAATGTTCAGTGAAGAAGTCTTAAAGTGAGCTTCAATTTTGTGGATGCTATTGCTGGCAACAGTTAGGAAAGCAAGTGATGTATATGACGTAACTCTTGCAACTGCATTTTAGGAAAACAAATGGTAACTGAACAACATATATATGACTCAACTCATGCAACAACATCTTACAATGAAATCATGAATTCAATGAACAATGCTAACAAACTCAAATCATATTCAACGGAAAAACAAGGTCAGACTTATGTAGAAGGCAGAGAAAATCAAGATACAAACTGATAATTTTTCCATGGGCAAGACTGCTGATAACAGCTCTTTTGATGGCTGCATGGTGTTTATTATACATCTTACTATTTTTAATTGTTTTCTCTGGATTGATTCTAGTGAACATTTCATTTACTACAATATCAAAGCAGAAGACAAGCTAAGTTTTAACAAGTCGGTTAATTGTCTGAAAAAGAATTGGCATAAAAATCAGTTAACTTTAAAGCAATGGTCATGTTCAAGCAACCAGCCAGTTGGACTTTTTTCTGGTAAAGTTCATTAACTGTAGGCAGATGTGATCTGAAATTAATTGTTTGACAGTACAGTAAGTAATGACTTGCCAATCACAAGCTCTTGAAAAAATATGCACAGCAATGAACCTTTGTATAAAGCTCAAATGTGTGCATCAACCATTTCTGTTCAACAATGATTTTGTCTCTCTGAAATGAACTCCACATTTCAGTATAAAACAGTATTGACTTCACTTAGCTTTGGAAGCAAGAGATGCTAATCCCTATTAGAAGTTTCTTGTTATCAATACACAATCTTTAGGTTAGACAGTTTTGCACAAGAGTTGTTTAATTATAGCATGGCACTAATCATTTTGCAGCAGCCATTAGAAGTTGGTGCAACAAAATATCACCAATGCCCTTCTACCCACTACAAAAACAGTTTCATACACCACAGAACTTCATGAGACCAATTTATTAAAATCACATAAAACTTCATTGATCGATCAACTTCAGTGACTCCCAACATTTTTTCTTTTATAGTTTTTCTAGGATAATTTTTATCTTGCAAACAAAATTCTAGGACTCACGAATTCAAAATATTTTTCTATGAATCTTCCATGACTTCTAATGACAACTAAATTTTCCATGATTTTTCATGAACGTGGAAGTCTTGTCAGGTGAGTAAAACAACTTGTATGTGATCTCCAAGTCAAGAGTATCTAATTTTAATATTAGCAGATCATATGAACGTAATTGGAAGTACTTGCTTCCACTAATGGTTTACATATGACAAACAAATCTTTTCTGGGTGGAGATAGCTAAAACTATGAATAAACTGATGTGTTTTGTTAGGAATTGGTTTATTAATTATAACTAAAAATCCCATATGTCATATAGCACAACAGGCATAACATTCACTATGTGCACATTCAACTGAAAATCTCACACAAGCATCAGCTTTATTGCTCAAAATGGCTTAGGGGTATCCAGACAACAGACACCTAGGCAACAACCACCCGGACATCTGTCACCTTGAACAACTGCTACCTTGGACAACCACCACCCACACAACTGCCACCTAGGACAACAGCCACCCAAGGCAACTGCCACCCCAGGGATGTAGTGGGACAGGAACAGCATTTCCAGACTTTTTAGAGGTTTGGGCATGCATACCACACTTTTTTCGTGTTTTCGTTTGTAGCGCAAGGAAAGCGAATACTTTGTTAAATATTGATTTTAAAATGAGTTTGAAGTGGTGTTGAAAACGGCTTGATTTTTGGTGTGTTCCCACACTTCTTTTCCACTGCAACCCAATGCCACCCAGACAAATGCCAACTAGCATTATGCATTTCATATATCTCATGCAGGCTGTAAAAGTCAGTTTGGAATATCAAGTTGCAGCCAATGTTCCCTCCCATTTTTAATAATGCTGCATGGAAAAACAAGCGGGTGTGCTGAATCACAATTTTACTCAGCAGAAGTTACTGAATCTATTACACAGTAAGATGTATTACAGATAAACACTAAAAATAAAACAAATTTTATTGCGCTAAGCATTGTTGCAACTGCACAGAGGGATCTTAGCAGCTGCGTGGCCACGCAGCTTAGAGGGAACATTGGTTGCAGCATATACAGAAGTTCTCATGGCACAGCGGTTGAGAACCTCTGCGTTGCAGTATTATTGCTTCAACATAATGCAGCAAAAGTGAGTTACAACATTGCATTTGCTGTCACTCATAAATCAGAAGGTCAAAGAAATGCACAGAAATTACAGTGACCAGAAGATGAAGAAACTTTTGTTGTACACCAGAACCTTGTGAAGTTCAAAGGGCTTTAACCCTTCAACGACCGCGATTGACCAGCCTTTTTTGACCAAAAATCGCCAGCCGCTAGAGCTAGAGAGCTGTTCAAACCCTCTACGGATTCAGCAAGTCTTCTAGTTGAGATCGAAAAAAAACGTTTTTTTGTTTTCGGTTTGGTGTTTTCGGGAGGTGACGTCACAATGAGGGCATGTTTTCAAATTTTTGGCCACTTTTACCTGGCCCCGGGCCCTAACCCACTGACCCATTCTTTTGAATCAAAGTTTTCTTGAAACCTAGGCCAAAATCCACGTCTATAGAGCCATTGATTGACCTGCTAGCATATCTGTAGGCAATATTATGGGTTAAAAACCCAGTTTTTGGCAAAATTCAAAAGATTTCAAAAAAAGCATATTTTTCCCTTTCAGGGAAAACTTTGGCCAGCTATAACTGGGAAGCAGATTGAGCTAGAGAGCTGTTCAAACCCTGTAATGACTAGTGGCGTCGTGTAGTTTAGAAAAAAAAAATTAATTTGGTTGGGGGGTTTTGGGCCACTGGGATCATGACAGGGGCATGTTTTTTGGTTAATTTTATGACATCATCATCCGATCCAACACGCCAATATTTTGGTTCGCAATATTTTTGGTTTCTAAGCGAGAATACGCGTTTTTAGAGCCCTTGATTAAGTTTCTAACGTTTCTGGTTCATAAGTTATGCCAAAAATATTCCAAATATGATAGGAAACTCCCAGGGAATTAGCAGGGATTTGTGGGGATTTCCCTAATTAATTTCTCCAATTAATATTCTACCATTTTTGCCATAACTTATCGACCAGAAACGCTAGAATTTCCATCAAACCCTCTAAAAGCTCGTACTATAGTCTATAATGCATTTAAATCTCGCGCGGTTTCACACCAGTGATTCGGCTTGATTTTTGAACTCCCACGGGACATTGACGTCATGAATTGTTTTGACAGACCTGTCAAAACATCCTGTGGTTTTGTAAACATGGCCAGAAAGGCCGAAATCGCACAGTGAAAATTGTTTTTCTCAGTCTAAACTACAAGTCTTTCCTGATTCAAAGCTGTTTGACCAGCTCTCTAGCTCGATCCGCTGGCAAGTGTTGTCCATATAGAGAAGAGGTGTGTTCCAACCCAAATTGGAGTTTGTGGGTACAGAAATTTTCACCAATTTTTGTTTTTTTATCCATAATTTTGGCTACAAACATGCTAGAAAGCCATTCAAGGGCATTAAAGATGCATATTTTTGCTTAGTTTCTGAAAAAAAACTTGAGCCAAAATAACGGGTCAATTGGTTAGGGCCCAGGGCCAGGTAAAGGTGGCCAATAAAACGCAAAAACGCCCCCACTTGTGACGTTCCCCCCAGCAAACGCCAAACCAGAAACAAAAAAAAAATTTTTTCAATGTTAACTAGAAGACTTGCTGAATCCGTAGAGGGTTTGAACATCTCTCTAGCTCTAGCGGCTGGCGATTTATGGCCAAAAAAGTGTGAGCCAATTTATTGGCTAGCGTGGTCGTTGAAGGGTTAATGGCAATAAACACAAAGAACTCAATATCTCTTAGATGTGGCAATTGCCTGCCAAGTTGTAATTGTCCTGGGTAGCTGTTGTCATTGGTGGTCATGATTGTCCTAGGTGGCAGTTGTCCTGGTGGCTGTAGTCCTAGAACCAAGCTTGGGGTATGCTGCAATTGACAACCTTTTCAAAAAAACCTACCTGCAGCTGAAAAAAATTTGCTGTGTGACATCTAAATTACTAGTATGCACCAGCAAGAAAAATTAAGACTTATTGTAACTCATGTTAAAAATACTTGTAACAGCATCCATTGTGATGCCATATTGCAGACAGCTCCCTTATACCTCCCAGAAATGTACCTTGTTCGTGGGATAGCTTTTCTGCAAAAACATCGCTTTTTGTGGAATATTTTACCTGAATTCAGCCACTGGTGCTTAGCGAGGAGACTCTTGGTCCAGCCCTTTTTGCTCTAGCACTCCACAGTATTACCTCCCAAGTCAAACCTGATCTAAACATTTGGTAGCTTGATGACATTTGCATTGTTGTTTACCCACAGTCTGTTTGAGAATGCTGCCAAAGTCAAAAAACGTTCTGCTTTCAAGTGGCCTGAAGACTCACATGCTTTGTCCCAAAAAAACAAAGAGCACCAAGTGAGCTGTTCCAGAAAACCTTTTCCCTCAATATCAATCCTGATTCCAAGCCTTCTCAATTATTGGTGTCCCCATTACATGAAAAGTCTGCCACCTTGCAACTGGAAACAAAAATCAAAGTCCTTGGCAACATCACAGAAAATCTTAATTTACTTAACCACATGAAGCATTCTTCATGTTAAATATGACTCAATCCCAAAACTCACTAATAATGAGCAACTGGAAAGCATTTGATTATACTGTAAAAGTCAACACAGCAAAAATTTGTAATATGACATTTTCAAATGAAGGCTGCTCACAATTATCCTTACCTAGCCTTGACATGGAAGCCTTGAGCTCCGCTCTGCTATAGCCCTATCTTTGCCATGTTTCCTGTCCTCACCTCATGCCTGCCAGGGCCTTGTGAAAAGCTTGCTTCCCTTTTTCACCAAGGGACCCTCTCATGGGGAAGTAAGTGATGCTATTATGGCTAGGTCCAGCAGCATGAATCATTGCCAGAACAAGCAAACAGACAGTCAGCCTGGGATGACCTTGCTTGAAGACTCTCACAAGCATTACTCAGTGCCATTGACCCATGGAAGTAAGGTCATCTCCTTGCAGCACAACAGAGCCACACTGCTGCTTGATCAGAAGCCTTCTCAGTTGCCAATCTGAATAGCACTGATAACCTTCACACTGTTGTTAACCCACATCAATATCCCATCTGTCTTACAGCACTTACATGATGTATCTTACAGGTAAGAACAAACAAGAAACCTTTGCTCACATTTTCAGGGAATTTAGGCATATGGTACTCTCTTTCCTGTTGCAGGGTTAGTGAAGGTCATTCCTATTGCTGATGGGTTTGTCAGCAAATGTCAAAAATCCTTAAAACCCACTTCTTTGAATGTTTTGGCATTTTGTCCATCACTTTATTTGAACATGTGGAAATTCTCAATTCTACTGCAGTAAATAATTAGTATATATTGAAATAGAAATGTTCAAGAACACCATCAATCAGTTTCCAGCTGACATATCATGGGGTAATTGCAAGAATGCAACAACTAAAATACATTATAATTGTAGTATGCATGAAAAGTTGAACAATGAGGACATGTCAATGTAATTGCTTTTCACAATGCAAAAGCCAGTATAGACCTACAAATATTATGACTGTGAAAGCCACAAAATCTTGATTCTGTAATCTTTTAGAGTTGCACCACAGCATTAAAAGAAAAAACTTTTCAACATTAAATTTATATATTTTTGAGACATGATACTGCAACATCACAACAAATCCTTTATGTACACCCGACATAAATTAAGATTGATAATTTCAAGAATATTCAAAGCCTTAAAAACAAAATCCTAGACCAACTAGCATGTGCAATTATAATGCAGCCTCAGTAAACTTCACACACAAGAAACATGTGCCACTTTATCAGCAAAACATGACATATGATATACAATGAGTAAACAATCAAGTTTTAGGAAGTTGAAAGTAAGCTACTGTAAATGCAAACATTTCAAAGCAGCCTATATTGCATATGCTGATAAGGAACTCCCAAAGAACATGTTTGTTTTAGGACAACATATTTGTCGTTATTTCTATGGTTCACCAATATCACCCACTAAGCTGTTCTACAGTAAAGTTCTTTAAAAAGCTGTAGGCCCACCTAATTATGTCTTTTTCAGACTGTTTTTAAAGACTTGATATAGTGTAGTTACTGATTTTGACCTTTCACCAATCATGAACACTTAAAAAATCTTCCAAACAGTTTCAGAGACCAAAACAAAGGCATCCACTGGACTAAACAGTCCAGTCTTAGATTAGGGCTACCACATACAGAAGTTACATCATATACAATCAGTTTTGAAGTTATGCGATCAACCAAATATTACATTCGCACCTTAAATCTTTATTTTGACCTGATGGTACAAAACAACTACACTTACCAACAAACTGTTTCACTCCAGGGTGCAGCTTCTCTCTGCAAATATAGGCTACATCTAGGGGCATTGTGAGGCAGGATAGGCCAAAATATTGTCTTCCCAGTCCCATTAAGAAAAAAATAGGTGACGGCACAACACACGGCCTCTCCTTTTTTATGCAAAGCAAAATGTCAGTAGATGAACCAGATAAAATTACAAGCCACAACATGTCCAGCATGCATAAGGTATTTACACCACAGTATGCAGCAGCATATATCACTGCACACTAGTTAAAGATTCGAGCAGTTGAACATCCAAAGATACATAGTCGTATGCCCATGAATACCAACACATTAAAAAATCAAATGCAATATAAAAACAAGACAAACAAAAACAAATAGATTACAACAACGGTCAGGAACCTATGGATCACGAGCCAGCTGTGGCTCTGTTGATGACGGCATCTGGCTCGCTTGATATTTTCTTAACACAATTGTTATAAATGAAACTTTTTCTGTAATTTTCCATCTACAGTACCAGACTACAAAGCCATCAGCAACACCATGCAGCGCCAGAAGCCACAGAAGCATGTTATTAAAGAGGAAATTCAGACTTTTACCATTGTTTAAAATTGTTGATTTTGCTTAAAAATGCACACGTTAGTAAGTTAGTTAGTTGCATCAAAAGTTTCATGGCTCCCTTAGCCAAAAAGGTTCCCGATCCCTGGATTACAGACGTAACTAGTAACAAGATGGAAGGCAAGCAGCATAAGCAGAGTTCAGAAACATATGGAAATAAGATAGGTACAGGTGGTGAAAAGTGGCAATGCATGTTAGAAAGTACAAAGCCATGCAGCAGCCATGATATGATATTACAGTGATGATGTTGATATTGGCAGCACATGACAATATGGCACAAGCAATATTGAACATTATAGACCATGAAGAAATACCATTTGTAGGAGATGACAATAATACCATTTTTGCCCATATGGACATCACATGTGTGGCGGCTAGAATTCCTGATCAGCCTGCACTTGATCTTTATTTTTCCATAAGGTCAAACGGGAAAACACAAAGACAGGCGTCTTGAAAGCTGAGGGAGCGACAAAAAGCATCGCTACAGCTGAAGTGACCATATTTCCGAAGTTGTTATAGCCAAACTTGAATGCACATAAAAGATAGGATTTCTGATGAACCAGCAAAAAAGCCTCATTATAGGTGAACTATTGTTATAGCCGAAGTCGTAACAATATAGTAAGTATAGTCCTTATTTTTAAGAAATGTTCTTAATTGTAATTTGCGTCCTTCTGTAGTGTTCCCACTTTAAATAAGCAATATTTGATAGCAATACAGACCTTTTCCATCTCATTATAAATATTTTATAATCTTGTGACACCATAAAAGTAATCTTGCAGCACAAAGACATAGCACATTATGGTCAGGCAATGTTAGCACTGTCCGGTGTCCATGCTGATAAAGATTTTTAGGAAGGCAAATTGTGCAGTGAAGGATTAACATTTAATTTAGTAAAGAAATGAGCACGCAAAAAACTATTTTGTTACTAATGCAAGCAGGAATTTGAGGTTCACAAGGTTGTTTGAGAATTGGACATTGCTGAAGCAGACTGTTTCTGGTGATAACTATGCAATTATATGGCATGACATTAACCCTGCAAAAACAATTTCACCAAAAATTGTTTCATTTTGGGCATGAAAATCGAATTTTCCCATCATCTTTATTTTCAATTCTAAGTCTATGGTATCCCTGTATATGAGGTTGTAGTCTTTTGTATGAGGTCATGGTCCTTTGTATGAGGTAGTTTTTCTCTCTGCATGCACAGTTAGCAAGGGTGCCATTTATCTCCCCACCATATCTCATACAGATGGCATCCTGAAATTCTTGTTTACAAATGGCATACCTAATAGCTTTGACTAGCACTGCTGAGAGCTCAGAGAATGCTCCTTTCACATGTTGTTGTGGCTGTGTGTTCAGTTTCTCAAACAAGTTGTCATAGCATTGGCAATTTTTGTTTGCTTGGATTGTCTTGTTCTGCTTTTGATCGTCTTGGTATGTTGATGATTCATGGCTTTATAGAAAAAATTTTGGTTGTTAATTTGTTTCTGTAAGTTGGCAATGATTGAATAGAGTTTTCATGTTCCTATATTTGCAGTTTTAGGATTTGGCAAACTTATTCCAACATGCCCAAAGGAGCCAAAAATTGTTTTTCATCACAACTTACCAGATGTTCAACAAGATCCTGAATGGGTTCATTCCTGCTGAAGTATTTGGAGTGTCCATCTAGACTAGGAGCGGACAAACTTTTTTCAGTGAGGGCCTCATTGTTCTATCAGTACCTGGCGAAAGGCCAGCTTTTAAAAATCATGCTTTTATTATTCAAATTTAGTTTATTTATTTTGCCAAGATGATGGCATTTCATTGCACGTTTCTTGTGTTTTATATTACCATATTTTACTCCTTTCAGCATACCTATTAGACTTCCTATAGCTATTTTGTTTTTATATAACCTTATTCTGATAATATTGTATACTCATTTATATTGTACTACTTAATTACTATATATGTACATGTGGATTTTAAATCTGGCATCAGCATTTATGGATTTTTTGAAGAAAATATTAACAATGTCAAGAATACAATCGATAACACCTTTTACACCAGCTGCTTAGCTTGTACTGTCATGGTAATGCTGTAACAACGTGCTGAATGCATCAGCGCTTTTTGAATTCACATTCAGTTGCTTGACCAAAACAAATTAACTTGAAGATTTCTTGCTCAATTAAGCTGAAATTTTCAGGAAAAATGCATTGATTTAAGCAGAACATTCATGTAAATTTTAACGTGAAAGACCAAGTACAAAAAAGTTACCTTGTTTTACAGTAACTAATTGCACCTTCTATAAGTGCTGTAGCTTACATAAGGTAAAGTTGTTCAATGCAAAACTAAGAACTCAGACAGTTCTTACTTGAATGACCTCAAATTTTCAGGGCTAATTTGTGTAAGTTTGAAGAACATTCATATAAATTTTTGATGCAAAAAAACAGAATAAAAAAAGTTAAGGGTGCTTGACTGAAGTGCCGTACATATATCCTTGTATGCTAGTGTACAAGTGATGGTGCAAAAACACAAAACATGTTCATGCACTAGTGAGGAGCATGTTAACACATTCACCCTCCGAAAATGGCCAGTTATACTTAATGACGTCATGACAGAACAAAACTGGCCTCTTGTTGCAGCCTCTCATGCTGATGATTGCTTTACCAAAATATTCTGCTGTCTATTCAAATTTTAAATCATATCAGCAGCTCTTTTTATCCAAACACTTTCAGACAAATCATGACCAAAGTTAGGATATTTAGTCTGGTGTTGTCTTCCTAAATTATATTCTTTGAAAATTGCTACCTCCAAGCACAACAAACATATTGCTTTATCAGAAACAAATGCAAACATATACTGTATTTCCATGAACATTCATCTTTAAATATTCGTCACTCATGTTCAATTTTAAGTTTTTTTAGCGTTACTCATGTTTGCACTTAGCTATAATTGTAATAAATAAAACTGTATACATCATTAGTATTTTACAGATAGAATTATTAGATCTAACAGTTAGTGCTGTTAGGCCTGGATTCTAAATCTATATTTGCATGCTAAGATCATAATGTCCTCGACTATGATACTGCATGATTTGAGTAGACTTGTGGTAAGTCAGTGATGCTTGATCAGCACAAAAATATACCAATAGTGTGCACTGTGTATATGAGGGTTGTGCACAACCCGAGTCCACGGAAGGCTCTGGATGAGTCTGCAAACACTAAGGCAAACCAGTTTGCTTTTATGCCTTCACACACAATGATAACTTTATCAATTTTATACAATCGACGTTTATGTTCGTACATCAATCAAATGCACCCAGCCAGCATGAAAAATTCAAAAATTTTACTGTTCCACATGGCATTTATGCTTTTGAAATAGTGTGGTCGGTAGCTAAAGTGTAAAGTTGTCATCTATACAGCGCTTAGTTTTTGTTAAACGAAAGAAGGCATTTGCACATACTGACAACTACTTGAAACTTGGATTTACGTAAGTCAAAGTAAACGGTGAAATACAGTCACCATGTGCCTAGTGAAAGCAAAAGCGCTCTGTACAGCAGGAGAAAACCTGGTCAAACCAGCAGCCAGGATAATTTTCAGACAGTACAGCAACTAAGTTAGCTATGGTTCTTTTGTCAAACAACACCATCAAGTGGCGCATCCAAGAATTTCGGAAGCAAACTAGGTATTGTTGCTGTGAATCGAAGTGGCAATCTTATTTTAGAGTTGGGCGAGACTATAGATTTAAGGAACGATGCACAGTTCGTGTTTGTGCAATACCATGCAACTAACGACTACGTGGAACAATTTTTCCTTTGCCGCCCACTTTCCTAAAATACCACAAGAATGGTAATCTTTAAGAATGTAGATTCCTTTAGGAACATCAGCTTTCGTGGACTAACTGCGTGTCTGTTCGTGCCAATGGTGCTTCCGCCAAGATGAAAACAAAAAAAGTTTTATGAATTTACAAATAATTCTTGCTAAATTTTTTGCGCTCTTTGACACAGTCCGACATTCCCCCCAAAAATGTTTAGGTAGCTAGTGAAATAAAAAAATATTTAGGTAGTTATTATCTTCTGAGAATAAATTTGGCAGTGAATGAAATTTAAGAAGATCTGATATACTTTTGAAATTTGTTTAATCTGCTGTCAATCACATCAAATGCCGTCCTTTACGCATTCGTTAATTTGATACTTTGTGTGAGAGACAAGGGTAGACACAGTAGGCATTTGTTTCAATGGAACAACTGTTGGCTATCATGAAGAAACATGCTGGAAAGAGTGGCCCAGGCAATGACACCTGTGCTTAAGAAGAGAATCGTAACTTTGATGAAAGATTCAAAGACAGCAAGTGGATTGCCAAATAGCTTTTCCTACGTGATTTTTTATACGTTTGAACTAGCAAAGCATCTCCATGCAGAGAAAAGACAAAAATATTTTTAGATGTGTCCAAGGCACTATCGCGTTTAAAGGTATAATACAGTTGTGTAACCATTGAATTGAAAGTGGAAAAATAGCTGCTTTCTGGCATTAAATGCATCTGCAGAAGAGTTAGAAACTGATTCACACTGTGNTCGTCAAATCTTTCTTGACCACCTTACTNCAGCTCTCCGAGTTGGATAGATATATCCCTTCTCACAATTACATCCAAGCATTTAACTGGTTTTGAGGTGCCAGACCTTCAGCCTCATTGTGAAATAGATTGCATTGCTGAACAGCTGTAAAGTCNACAGATGTGGAGTCTCTGACTCAATTCTGAATGGATGTCCAATCAACGGCACCAAATCTCTTTAATCTGTGTCAGCAGACAGCAAAAACCCTTTCGTTTTTTCCAACTACATACTAATGTGAAGCTGTTTTTTAACACTATAACTATTTTTATAACCAAGCACCGAAACCAACTTCAACCAGAAGATGACATCAGGCGTGCGTTAGTGACCATAGGCCATTATTTCGACAACCTTGTGAAACAAACTCAGTGACATGGTTCTCATTGAAATTTTTGAATGTCAATGATAAATGAAATCTGCTAAAATTATTGTTTGTATTATTCTCGTAGTCTTAGTCGACCAAGTCCGAAAAAAGTCTGTGTCTTAAAAAGGTTGGGAAACACTGGTCTAGAGTATCTTCCTTTGGGAAAGACTGAGTATTTTGTTATCAGCTATACAAGTACAGAATAGGTTATGGTCCTGTATCAACCCATCAACCATGTTTTTGATGAACTTATCTTAGAATGAGTCAGTATCAATTACTGTTCCACAGTGGTCTTCACCTGCCTCCACAATTTTTTTGCCCATGCCATTAAAAATATTTAATAGCAGCATTTTATAGCTCCTCATTTTTGACACTGAGGATGGTTTTTGCAGGTTTTGGTGAGCATCCAAAGTCTGGACCCTTACGTTGTAAGTAATCCAACCATCTTTAATACGTCTTGATAGACTACTAGTATGTTTCGCATTCTCATTAGTGGTGTACTTGCTGAGTTCATGTATCAGTGTTTGTGTGGATAGCATACCATTGCTACATCATAACCTTGTGTTGCACTTTTGACAAGATGCTGAAACCATTTTAGTATACAGTCTGGCAGAGGTGTTGTAACTATTGTGCAGGTATCTATATAAGGACATAATCTCATAATCGGAAGCCTTGGTCTCCGTTCCACTTCAGACGAGTGTCTCTGACATATTTCCTATCATCATTTTAATGCCTGTAAAGGCATCGTCAGCCATCTACTTCCCTCTCTTGACCAGGAACCTCCTCATGGGAAAGTAAAGAACACAACTGATACTTGGTCCCAACACAATGATTCTTCACCACTACAAAAGGAAATACAATCAACCTGGGATGACCTTGCCTGCAGAGATTCACTAAATGCCTTGCTTAACACTAAGGGTCCTTGGGTCCACTGTTGTCTACTCGCTGCATAAGGGCGTCACACTGCTGCCTGGTCAAAAGCTTTCCCAATTTATATCGGTGGAAACCTGCCCATCCCTGATGAGCTCTGTACTGCAACTGTCCTTCAAACCGGTGCCAAAATTTTCGAAAATGCCACTGCAGTAAAATTGTTGATTAACTAGGGCTGCATTGGCTCTCCTGCACTAAAAACATAGGTCGCTTCCCCAGACATTCAGCCATTAACTGCAGAAAAAAGTATTAAAGATACCAAATTTCGAACAGAGCAGCAGCAGCACTTGCAAACGCAGTATTAACAAATGTTGGACTTAATTACTGAGAGTCAAAAAACATACACAATTGACAGAAGCAAGAACCAACTTGAACAACAAAAATATTATGAACAAATTTGTTAAGACCAAGCTATATTTTATGTGCAAGTAAACAGTGTGTATATTGATGGCTGTAAGGATGCAACTTTGACAACATGTTTAGAAAGTGGTGTAAAATCTACCAATCAACATGCCTGGAAGAACACATTGTAATAGTAGGTGAGCCAGGTGAATATTATCGTAGCCACTTTTCTACTGAAGATGGAAAAGGAAGTTCCATTGCTGATGGCATCTGTAATCAAGGGTACTGACTTAGAGAAAAACCTGGCAGTCATAGGTACTGATGGTGCTGTGATGACTGGCATTAACAAAGGCTGTATAAGGAAATTGGTAAAGGCTTTTCAGAGGTCACTGCAGAAGGTGGTTTGCCTCTTACATACAAATGAGCTTCCTCTCCATCATGTTTTCATTGAATTAGATGGAAGTACGAAAAGTCTAGATGCTTTTGCTGGACCAATCAGCAAGAAATTGGACTCCAATGTCTCACATTGGCGAGTTGTTGCTTTCAAGTCCATTCCCAGCCCACATTTCCCAATGTTACCCAATGATTTATTCAAGACCTTAGCATAAACCAATATTATGGATATAAGATTTGTTGGTTTGTGATTTATGGTGAGGTTGATGATGATTTGTGGCCGCATGATATTGGGCCTTTAGTTCATTCAAGGTGGCTGACTCCAGCATGCAGAATTCTTCGTCTATACACTGCAGCTGAAAATCCATCAAAAATCTTAATTACCCTGCCTCAATTCTGTTTAGAAGTGTATTTTCCAACCTGGATTGAAATTAACCACTACTCCAAACTAACGCTTGGATCAAAAAACTTCTTCAATCTTTCTTAAAGAATTGTCAGTTTTCCAAATCAAAAAGTTGTAGAGATTGCCTTAAAAGTTCTTCAAAACAATAGATTTTTTGCACACCCTGAGAACATTTTGCTTGGCATGCTTGGTGATGATGAGGATCTTCGAGGAATGGACGTCAACATGTTGTGTAACCTACGATCAAAATGACCAACCTATCCAATTGAAAATGATAATTTCGAAGGAGGATTTATTGAGCCAAGTTAGGTTTCAACCGAATGAACAGCTATTTGCAAATTTTTCATATGAAAAATCAACTTTACAGCCAAGTCATTCCACAAAATAGTCAATTCAAATCTTCCAAATATACACAAGCCCCTACCAACAAAGCAGTTCAGTTATGAAGAAATCAATGAACTTCCACTTCGACTATTAAAGCTTGACCATCCTTGCCACAACAAAGCTGTTGAGCAACATGTGAAGTTGGTCATAGAGGCATCTGTTTCAACTACAGATCATGAGACGCGTAATAGGATGACAGGCAAAGATTTCAATCCAGGAAACTAATGAAGTCTTTTGAAACAAAGAAACAATTCATTGTTTAAAAACTTCAGGGAGTGTTTTTGATATAGTTGACTATGCATTTTAATTAAAAGCAAATGTTCTTAATTGTTAATCATACCTCTGCCAAGCATGCTTCATTTTTAGTAGCGTCAGTTTTAAGTGTTTGTGTGTCAACATGATGAATCAAAAACCAGAAAGGGATCTCAATGAAACTTGTGGAATTGATNTAAATAAACTCAGCCAAGCATTGATGTAACATCAATCCAAATAACTTTGTTACATTCTTTNAGGAGTTTTACANATAGAATGAATAGCTGCACATTATTAGCAGATCATTTAGAATATATGTTTTGGTTCAATCTGCTGCTGCTGTTGAGAGAAATTGGCAGAGGTTTTCTCACTTTGAATGTGTATTGTGATGCGTTGATAGAAAGTTAATAACAATATACTTTGGAGATCTTTCACAGTGATTTATTGTTCAAACAGAAAGGCTTGCTAATCTCAATGTGTTCTTTCAAAAATTCCACTCATTGTAACTCTTAAAATACTATTTTTGATAATATCTGTATTTTTAGACAAAATAGGGCAAAAAGTTATTTCAGGACAACTTCATGATTCTGCTTCTTTTGACACCAATTTAAGGTCTCTAGTTCAATCCATCGCAAAGTTATAGCATTTTCACTAAATTTGACTTGTGCATGACCTTTAGCCTTGTGTTGGTCAAACACTGCAAGAAGCAACTGAAAAATGTCAATGGAATTGGGAGATTTGGGCCATTTGCCAACTTTTCAAAAGGGCCACTTTTGCAATTTCAACATTTTTTTTTCACCCTGGCCAGACATAGCGCTGAGTTCATGAGTTTAGCGATACTACAGTGAACTTGGTGAGTGGCAAGTTTAAGTGTCTGTTCTATCTAAACAAATGGTCGTTGGTTCAGTTCTCATCAACACTGCTTTGGCTTTGCCAATACAGGTGCCACTTTTATGCATTCTCAAGATCATTTTTGAAAGTGCTTTGAGGTCTTGTTGCAACCTCTCTATTGGTGTTGTGTTGAATGTGCAATTCACCAAGAACAGGATGTGCGGGAAGAACAACACCCATATATATGTGGTGTGAACAAGCAACAATAGAGTAATCCCGATAGAGTGACCATGGCGTGTTATCTCTGCTGATACTGTCATGTGAACGATTGAATGTAATGACTAGTACATGCGAAGAGTGATCGTAGCACGTGATCACTATTGTTGCTTGCTGTCACAGTGTGAAGCTTTGCGCACTTATCGCTCGGGCTTTCCAATCGTAACAAAACGGTGCTGTGACCAGGATGTGAAGGTCGTGCCAAGTGTAGGCTTCATAAAAAGAACGTGTGATCAATGCGGTTCGTTGTAAAGAGGAGGGGGTGTTTTTGCAACCTCTCCGTTGGCGTTGCGCTGAATGTCCAATTCACCACAAACGGGATGTGCACAAAGAACAACACCCATATACATGTGGCACGAATAAGCAATAATAGAAACTAGAGCAGCTTTGTCCAACCCAAATGGCCTACAAAGCCAAAATTTATGTCACTATCTTAACCAGGGCCGCACATTCAAGGACATATCAGTGAGGGCCACACATTGAATAGCTTACTTGGACCTTAGCAAACTAAATTTAGCTTAACCTAATCTCCTAAAAGCGTTCGAATCTTAACTGCAATGGTAACAGACGGGATAAACTGGCATTAAGAACTACTTGCATCAAAAATGTCAAATTAAGATTATCAAAATAAAGACTCGTTGTCAGAATGTAAGGTGCTTTCACTGCAGCTAAAACCTAAACTGGGCTACATGCGGCCCTTGGGTTGGACATAGCTGGACAAGAGTGATCATGGCATGTAATCTCTGCTGATACTGACATGTGAACAATTGAACGTAACCACTAGCGCATGTGAAGAATGATCGCGGAGCGTGATATCTCTATTGTTGCTTGCTGTCACAGTGTGAAGCTTTGTGTACTTGCCGCTCAGGCTTTCCGATTGCAACAAAGTTTTGTGAAAAAGTTTTAAAAACCGAACATGGATTTAGATTTGTGGATAATGTTTTGAATTAGAGTTTATGGTTCAAAGTAACGGGTCAGGGTTAAGGTTGGAAAAAAATTAATCACTAGTTTAATCCTTTACTCTAAGAAGCAAATGACATACACAAATGGTTACATATTTTCCAGAGGTCAGTAATACTGCTTGATATGGTTTTTAGTCCTTCCCAAGCAAAAACCGGATGCGGTCATTTAAAACACAGCGTATTTATCCATGTAATAGTGGTTACTTTTGTTCATGTTTGATGATTCTATCCTATTAACATTTCTAGGACTTTCACAACCTTGGCAAACTTATTCAGAAGAGGTGTCAAGGAAGGTCTTGAATAAAATTATTCCTTTATTGGTCCAATACAAATTCATTAGAAACATTGGGGGATAATATGTCCCATGATATTATTGCATCTTAAGTATGAAATAACATTTTCTTCTTGACATGCATTTTTTTCTTCCCATTCTTCAGAGACGTCAAAGGCCATTGCTTGCTGTTCACACCATCACAGTCATTCAGCAACTCAACTAGTTCCATATGCCTTATCTACCTAGCTAAGACCTTATTCTCTCATATAGGCTGGGAGTGTGTAAATAGTAGGTCGAACCCAAATGTGGGTCACAAGACCTTCTACTCTGGGTCGTAATATACACTACAGCCATTTAAATGTACACTTTAAATTTGCAACTCTCACTAGACAGAATAAATGCAATCATTTATTTACCATCTTATGTGAAAAGTTCATACAACTTTGTTTAAGAAAATTGCTACTGTCAGTAGTAGTTTCAAAATTATAAAGTAATATAAAGTATTTTCCACATAATTATATCCTGATGAAATGTTTGCATCAGGAGAATTCGGAGCTATTATTGGTTAATGTCATGCCAAAAAGCATTTGCAGACCCCTGACACAGGTCAGTAACTGAGTTATTGAGTAGGCCAGCTACCAATGCCACATAATCAAAACTACAAATCTATATCCACACTGTATCTTCACGTGTGATGACATGCCATTGAAACAAGAGTAAAATATGAATTGAAAAAAGGTTAGGACCAACAGCAACGACTAGGCAGAGATGGCTTTCGCAAGTAATGATTGCCACATGTTTGCTTATGACAATATGAAACAGACCCAAATAATCATAATAATCAAATGCAAGGTCTTTCCTGCACAAACAAATGCACCCTCACAAACGCTTTTCGCTTCTGTGGTACATGCTACCACTGCACAGCATCAAGACACTACAAGGGTGACGCCTGAGCCGAATCTGATCGCAATTGGCTTCGCAAAGAAAACGATTTCGCATTAGCGACACACCTTCAGTCCAGCAAATTTGTAAGTAAAAGCTTACAAGTGAAATGACGAAAAAGACCAAAGCAAGATCAGAGAAAGTACGCAGACTACAGTAACAATTCTGGTAGTGTCTGTTCACACGAAGCAAAACTGCACAGATCCACCTGCAGCAATCAGATGGAGGGCCAACAAACGGACAGAAGCGTACAAATTGATACTTGATAGGTTTGGACCAGGTCTCCCATTCTGTAATTTCTAATAAACCCAGATTGTTCATGAAAAAAAAAACATTTATCTACCAATAAAAACAAAAATCCAAAAAACATATGAATGCCAATATATGAGATAAAGCCGTGATTAAAATACTGATTTACTTTAGTTCCTTTTTTAAATCGTGTCTTCAGGGTTAAAATCAACATTTGGATCACTTTTCTGCTACTCAAGACATTTTATATTAACTAATATTATTAGTTTAAAAAATGTTGGCATAGCTACTAATAAAGCTGATAACATACTCTGTTATCAACATGTCTCGTTTTTCGGGCTTAATAGGTATAGTCGTTTTGCTGACTTCTTGACAATGTTTGTTTTGCATTTTTCTTAACAGCCTTGGTATTAGCAAGTTTGTTTTTGTTTTAACACAATTAAACAAGTAAAAATATTTTTCTAGTGATGCTGTAAAATGTGACAAACTGCAAATATGGCCATTAAATCATGAAGTTTTGCAAACATGGAGTTATCTAAGCCATCTATGATGTTACGCTAATACTATCAGAAATCAAAGATATGTATTGGACAAGGACACATGTTTAAACTATTTATATACAGTAGCCTCTAGCCTGTTTTTTTGCTGAGACGTTTTGGTCATTTGTCTCATATTAGTATCAAAATTAGGAATAACAACATTCACCAGTTATATTTTCAAACATTTTGAACGAATTGACTTTTGTCTTTTGTCATTTAAAAAATACTATGGTCTACGACAGAAAAATGACTGAAAATAACCTAGCTTCCAGCTTATCTTCAGGCACAAGATCAAAGATGGACAAAATATAGGGCCACATTTGTCACTGAACTTGAATCTTTTGCGATATTTTGAGCTGCAAAGGAATCTAAAATTCCCAAGCTTCAAATACTTCCTACAATGCAAATTGTTTTTTAATTTGTATGAATAGGAGACCCAAAGAATTTGAACATTCTGTTGTAAACTTTGACTCATCTAATTCTTTCGCTGGCATCTGTAATAACAGCTTAAAACAACCATTCACCCAAATGCTAATCTTTCACTTGTTCATAACCACAAGCGTTTGTTACTCATTAATGTTAGTAAGTTACTTCTGCTGTACACACAACTGCATGGCTATCTCTACTGCATGGCAAGCGACCTACATTTTTTGAAAATGATATTGACACGGGTGCAAAACCGACTGAAGGCGTTTTGTTTCAACGATTTAAGTACTTTTTTCACCTGATATGATCGCATCATATGATCATTGTGAACACTGTAAGTGTAATGACCAGAATATTTTATTTTACTATTGTATTTACTGTAGCTTGTTGCCAAATTTTACCTTCAAAAAAACCCAGATTTGATAGGATTTTTCAAAATTAAACCTAGACACCCATATGCACTAAAAAACAGATTTGGGTGGAAAAAAACAGCAATGGG
>JGI24159J19872_10000724_pt1 | contig 32102 bp, 18 predicted proteins | sample Ectturendosymbi4_FD_19872 | JGI IMG/M metagenome (IMG submission 19872) | reverse complement strand
CAACAGTTAGGCACTACCATCACACAAAAACTACCAGGGAGGTTTTCGATTTTTGGCTAAGTTTTTTCAGAGATCAAACAGAGATGGCGGCCAACTATCGATCCAGCAGAGCCATTTTTACCTGTCATCGTTTCCCCAGCGGTGAGTGGACGAGGTTTCGCAAACCAAGGATTTCAAATCACCCAGCAAAGTCTGAAAAACAAGAACCTGGTAAGAAACACTCGAGCCGTCATCTTCACACACGGGTTCAATAACACTTGATGAAGCTCGTTGATCGCCGCCACAATATAAATAAGGCGTTGCAAAATAAACAACAAGACAAGAAAATCCTCGGCGCCTGCTGAGTTGGAATCCGTCACATAGCTTCACTTAGTAAAACCTTCACACACCAACTGCAGAATAAGGCATGAAATTCAATGTGACCAATCAATGATAACGTTATCAAGGCAAAAACTAAATGCCGAGAATTTCAAATGTTATTCTGTAATTTTCACGGGGTTTGTTGAAACGAGTCAAATAATGCATTGATTTCGAATAGATTTTATCTCGTTTGAGATTAAGAAACAAAATGGATCCGGGGCAGCTGCCACGAAATTTACTCTGCTATTGTGTTTACAACAGTTCCCAGAACAAGGATATGGTCGACGCACCAGATATAAAGTCAGAATGAAAATTGTGAAGCATAGCAACATTTGGAAAGAAATCAGCCCTAGCACGACCTGTGCATACATAAATAGCTATCCACTTCGTTATGAAACGGGTGGCTCTCAGGAATGGTTCATCGATCACCGATATCGCAACACAAGTGCCAGCATGAAGTGGAGAGAAAAGCGCCTAATAAAGACAACGGGAAGTCGAAAGGAATGCTTACAATACGGTCTCACGTAATAGGATTACTAGATCAAGAGAATGCGAGTTTCGACTGACTTCTTCGTTCTATATTTTATAAGATTTGACTTTTCCCATGCACGATAAAAAAACCTGAACGAGAAAATGAAAAGATTTTGCAAATGACCTTCGTCGAAAATACGATTTGCAGGTTGAAATTGGTCGAAGCTTGGCATTATAATACGCTGGCAGTGATGTCAAAAGTGCTAACGTTGGCGATAAAGATATGTCAGAAGTTTAAGAACTGCTTTATATCTGCAGGCGTGAGCGCGGAAAACGAGGGTCAGATTTAAAGAAATCAGAAAAAGACCGGAAATTAGAGAAAAGTTGAAGAAAACGCCAGGGTTTATAGATCAGAATTACGTGCGTAAGTTTGAGCAGACCTCGAGCTATATCTTGCCTGTTACATGCTGATCCCAAACAAATCGACGAATGTTCGCTTTTTGTTTCTCACATACGGTTTGCTACATTAGTGAAAATCGGCAGCAGTGTTTTAAATAACGTAGTCTGAAGTTTTCATTACTGCAGTATGTAGATGAGACGTAAACACTCTAGATCAGTGGTTCCCAACATTTCTCTGACCATGCACCCTGTCAGCATTTCGACAGATGAGTATGTACCCCTCAAATTTCTTGTGACAAAGAGGTTGAGTAAAATAACAAAAATCCACTGAACTTCTAATAGAACAAGGTCGATTCCGTTTTTATTTCTCTTATATAATGAGTTTTTAATATAGTATTCACTTAGTATAAATGTTGGAAATAAATAATATATAGATATTACTTTCCCCTTCCATTGCGAACCTTACATATACCCCTTCAGATAGGCAAATGTACACCTAGGTTTGCATGTACCCCAGGTTGGGAACCCCTACTCTAGATTACTCTTGTGTTATACGCTGCTGCAAATGCTTGAATGCATAGGGCTGGGATTCCATCTAGGTCGACCAGCGGACGAAACAGTATCATGCACAAGAGCTAGTCACACTGAGAAAAAACGTTAGTAGAGCAAGTGGATGAACAGAAATATACATGTATCCACGTCAAGATAAACTTTCGTGAAAGAGTTGCAATCCTTCGAGGAATCTCTTGACATATGGTAAGATCTCTGTGTTCACTTGCTAGACCAAGCCCCTGCTGCAAACAATGCACACGGAATAATACGATAGCGAAAAAATATTTTATTGCAGTTCAGTGCATAGCGGATTGGCACACTACACAGTTGACCTAGTTCGTGCATTGCTTTCTTTTGAAAAGTCTGCAGTACTGCGAAAAATGCAACGTGGTTCTCCAAAACACGTCTGGGCCGGCAGCGCGTAGCAGACTGCTTCATCCACACACGTTAATTTTCACTTACGCGAATGTTGTTAGATTTCATCGCATTCAACTAAAGACAGTAGTGTGTTTTCGATAGAATTCAAAACACGAGGGTGAGAATACAACGAGAGCTTACCACACACCAGTACCTACGACTATTATGAGCGGATAAACAAGTCTTGTACCAACAAAAATCACGCCTGGCATTGTCGTCGGCTACTAAGATCAGAGGAAGTAGAACGAAGAGCTGCATCGGTTAGTGGACAGGTTTAGTGGACACGACACAGCGAGCCGGATGTTAAGATGTTGTTTTGTAGCAGTGTCTTTAGTGGGAGGTTAACTCTTTCCGCTCTTAGACTAATAAGATAATTTAATTTCGAAGTAACACTCTACCAGAATTAAACAGAAAGTATCCGAAACCTTTTCACTAAGTGCTTGGAAACGCGTGTTCTATTTTTAATGAACTAATATTTTCGTTTCAAAACAAAGAGAAAAAATTTTCTTTGGAGAAAACTTATAAAAGCAATCGAAACACAAATGCGCACAAGACGAAGTATCGTACACGGATACCGTAGTCTTAGTGTTGATATTGTTCCGGAATAACTTAATAACGCGTTTCACTCATTTTGAAAAAACTACGGCGAGTAAGACAAAGAGCGCAAAGTGTCCAGCACGTTCGTGGAATTGAAACATAGTCCTATCGCATATCTAGTATGACCAACCATATAATATCGCCCATTCCCATGTTTAGTTTGCAACAAAGCCTTCAAAGGTTGCGACTGGAAAGCTTTGTTTACGATTGGGATTGAGAAGCGCAAGGGAAGTAAGTGGCACGTTTTTAATAACAGAAAGGCATTAGGCATTTTAGTCAACAAATCAGAGGTGATTCCGAACATGCAAATTGTAGCTTTAGAAAGATCGGCTTAAAAGGAAAAGGCGATACCTGTGCAAATGCAATGACATGATTCGTTTACGACGCTAGTTGCGTTTAAGAGTGGAAAGGAGCGCCAGAAAAGCCACGATTTTCCAGGTAATCGCAAGCACAATTTCATATGAGTTAGTTGATCAACATAGAGCCAAATAGCACGGAGGTATCAAAAACTTGCGAACAGGTGATAACATCTATGTGCATAATGAAGAAAGTTTGTTCAAGCATTGAGTGCCTTGCAGGAAAAAGGAAAGCTGTACGCGGTTTTTATGGGATTTATACGTACATTGGAAATCTACATGCAGTTAGCGATGGAGTCATAGATTAAGTAAATACAGCTTAATCAAGCGCATATTTGTAATTGGGACTGCTGCACTGGGAATACATAGACAGTCTAATAAACATTTTCGTTTGCTCTGTTATTGTCAACGGGCTTGTCAGGGTGGGGTCCACAGACTACTAGCAGGAGAATTACTTACGGGCAAGGCTACAGAAAGTGTGGAAATCGGGAAGGAGCTTTCCGGGAAATCGTATATGCTCGCGGGTAATTAATCAGCTGCAAGTCAAGTAAAATCAAATAATACGCCAGGAATTGCAAGAAAACTTCAAAACGGACTGTGCGAATTTCCCTCGCTCAGTCACGTTGGTCCAATACCTGGCCTTGTGACGCAACAGTTATCCCTACCTAACAATAGTGGTCTCATGCAGTCGTTGGTTGCGTGCAGGGTTGCCAATTTGGCATTTTTGAAACCAAATGTTGAAATTCAGGCTTTTTTGACGCACTTAGCTTTGTTTGAAAATAAAAGTTACCAGTCAAAATCTGGGTTTTTCTTTTTTACTTTTTTCAGTCTGAAAGATTTTGCTCTGGCCAAACATTGTCTGAGCTGCATATACATTACAAATATCTTCCGACGGGAGTCTAGGACCATTGCAGGGTGCAAAGAATATTGCAAAGATTTTACTGTTGCCCTAAAATGTTTCGATGTATTTAATAAGAAACAAATGTACGACAGTGTATTTACGGGGAAAGAAATTGCTTATAAAAATCTGAATTGCATTTTATCGATGTTTCTGACGAGTTTTAATATCTATTGTATTTTTGTTTGGTTATGCATGTCTTACTGTATGTGTAGCCTGCATGTCTTAGGACTGCTATATGGTTTATTTTGGCTTTTTTTGAGACACGGTCTGCCTTTTTTGGTGAACCTGGTCGCGTGTCGTAGACGGGTAATGGCGAAGGAAAGCTGTTAGTTTTAATATTGCTGCTATAATGGCACATGTACTCAGAGGACGTTGAGGACAACACGTACTTAAAACTACGTGCGTTTATGCGAGCGAACTTCATTGCGTTAGATAGCAGAGTGGACGGTGCCGCTAGCATCAGCTGGAAGCTTTTGAATACATTCAGATTGTTAATACTTGTCTGTACGGCTGCTTTGGTTAAATGGTTGCCTCACTGGGTTACCAATCGAAATGGTATTGTATTCCGAATGTCATTCCGGAATGTGGTGCCATTCAAAAATGCTCATACAGTACTCGCGCCCAAACCAGAGTTCACTGACAAGCTCACTCCGGTAACTGAGCACTCACCCCTAAAAAAATGCATGCATAAAACGCTCACTCAACAGAAACTTTTAACACCGTCTGAATATCGTTCTACGGGTCGGATCGGTTAAAAAACGATTTCGCCATCACCGAACTGGCCGCAACAACCAACGTTTGAAACACGACGCTATTCCGGAATGGCATTACACTTATAGCTAGAGCTTAATTTTTTTAAATGAGCATAAAATTGCTACACCTTACATTACAGGATGCCGATACCAAAAATACCACTTTTAAACCTGGATTTTTGTGTTTGTTCCAGAAAATCGGTTAGTTATTTATTACGAACATATAGTCATAGACAGTCGATACTATTTCTTAAGGCTGACTTTTGCATCTTTGACTTTGTATATGATGAAGCAAGAAGTATAATTCAGGGTAGGCAGTACAAAAATCCCAATAATTAGGGCTACAGTATTTGCTAAAGACAATGCTGCAGACCTTCTGTTGCAGAAAGTAAGACAATATGGCAAAAAAGCTTTAACGCGATAAAGTTTATAGCAAAAATGTTCAACTCGTGCCCAAACTAGCGTCCACTCACAAGCTCACTCTGGTAACTGCGCACTCGCACTCAAAAAATGCATTCATGCGTAGAACGCTCACTCAACAGAAACTTTTAACACCGTCTGAATATCGTTCTACGGGTCGGATCGGTTAAAAAACGATTTCGCCATCACCGAACTGGCCGCAACAACCAACGTTCGAAACACGACGCCACAATCACTTCAAATGTTGCACCACTAGTAAATTAAAACCACTTTTCTGAAAGTCGCATGCGGCTCCCAAGCACCTTTTGTGCGGCTCTCAGCAGTCTTTCAATAAAACCAGTAGCGTAGCCAGCCCAAAAATTGGGAGAGAAAACTGTTAACACTATTTTCTTTGGCATACCGCCTATCAAAGCACAACGACTATATGTTCTAAAAATTAGGGGAGAATGGCTCCATTGGCCCCCCTTGGCTACGCCTATGAATAAAACCTCTAATATTTTGTGTAACAGACTTCGTTCTGCAATAAAACAAAACGTGTGAATTGACCTGCATTAAACATTTTTTAATACGACTCTCTCACAAAATCGTAGATCTGGATTTGGCTCCCTTCAGCGAAAAGACTGAGAACCACGGGCTTATATTGTGCAGGAAGCAACAGGCATGCCGTGATTACGCGTCTTGAGAGTAGGAATTGCTCTACCCTGCTGTGCGAGTTACGTACAATCTTGCCGTGACACATGCGTGAGAGATTATTACAATTTATTACCCATAGGATATCTTTAGTTTGGTGTCTAGAAGTCTCTCAATGGTCTACAAACTACGATTTGGTTGGTCGATAGAAACCGTGTTACGATTTTCCATATGCCGGCGATTGTTTCGAAGCTTCATGTAAGCAGTCCATATTACTTAAATAAAGTATCTAAAACTCTAAGGTAGTAAAAAAAATCCTTGTAAATTGAATAGTGCCCACAAAATACAAAGTTTATAGAAGCGGGTTAAGCAAGGATTAGGCGCGAGAATTTTCCACTTCGCCGCGAAGATTTGCCGCTTCCATCGGTTTTGCACTCGTTCAGTATCTCGTTTTCCGGTACCGAGCGGTAGTGTGGTACATTGCGGCGATGCAACCATTTACGCGTTGAATGTGAAGTGAACCGGTGCTAGTAGGCTGAATCAATCCAAGTTGATCTATGTGAACGCAGTGATAGTTAAGGCTCTTGAGTGCAACGCTTTCAAGAAAACAAATTTCTTTTGCGATGTCATAAAGGGGCGATCGTCTTCAACTTGCGACCCACGGGAATTTCGACAAGCTTCCCGGGAAATTTACATTTTTTTGAAGTCCTGCTTACGGGAGACGCGTTTGCTTGTGTAACGCAAAACATTCCTATTTACGTGAACTAGTAAACAATAGGGTTCTTGGGTACTCTGAGCTGGTTCATACCAAAACCTATCAGTTTAGTTCATCCAGCTCCTTCCGGCGTTTCTGCTCGGCGCAAGCTGCGCAAACAAAATAACATGCACAACGTTAAGTTAAGCCCCCTATCAAAAAACTTTTCAGGTGGTAGAAAAAGATTATATTTTTAAAAACTGTATTCACCACGTTCTAACAACGTCAAACGTTCGCCTTGCTCTCTTGTGATTAAGCAGTTACATTCCATACAAAAAATTGTTGATATGTAGTAATGTAGATTTTGCGTTAAGAATACATTTTTTCAGAAACTGATCGAGAGTTTCAAGCTGACTCAGCTTATCGCTGGAATTCACAACAAGGTCATATCATTAGCGATCGAAAAGTCACTGGTTACTTGTAATCTCAGTCTGAACCCACCAATCAATTATTTAAGCTGGACACACAAAAAACAAGCAATAGGGTAAACTAACTATAATGAGGATCTCTATCCACCGCACGGGACAGACTAGTTCTTGCTCATTCGTGCATTGCCGGCTGTTACTTGGCTATTCCTTGAATTAGATTTTACATCTTTTTCACACATGTCACGACATATTTTTCGAGTGTGAAGCTTTTCAAAAAAATAAATGCTCTTCATTACTGCCTAGATTGAAATGACAGCAAAGCAGGCCGCATTTTACCGTTTCTGCAAACTTTTTTTGGAAGCAGCTGACTGGGCTCTGTTTTCATCAATTTGCGATGATTCAAACTTGCACGTATCTATATTCAAATAAGTACTCTCTACAATGAGAGTAAACAAGAAATCGGTCAGCAAATTTTTGTTAGGAATTCTATTTCGCTCAAAATTACGCATCCTCAGTCCTTGTTCAAACAAAAATAAAAGTAGCATTTAAACCCATTGTCTTTGCGTTTCACACAATATTTTGTGGATAACGCAAGAAATCCGGGGACAACTTCATGGCGAAATTGACACAAGATACATAATGGAGATAATAAAACTTTTGCACTGTAACGCTTGTGTCTACCAAAAGTGATCAACTTCGATCACCATTTCAAGTGTGCTTCAAGTTGCATGAGCTAGAGATGGCACGGGCTGCTAACAGTCTAGTCTTCGCGCCGTCCGCTAGAGGTTTTGAAACAGACCGCTAGCAATTTTTTTAGCGATGACATCATTCCGGGCCGCTGCAGTCTGCTCGCCGAAAATTTGTTTTTTGCAAAGTTTCAAAATCTAACAACGAATTTTTTTGCTGATGTTCTCTCCATTTTACCGTTCTGCCAACGTTCCGTTTCATTTGTTTCCACGCAAATCAGTGAACCATGTTAGGAATCAATCAAAGCAACCAACACGTTCATTTATAGTCTGTCGCCGAGGTTTAGGACAAGTATTCCCAAACTTTCTCCGACCATGTACCCCTTCAGCATTTCGTTATATGAGCATGTTCTCCTAAAATTTCTCATAACAAAAAGGCTGAAGAAAATAACAAAAATATATTTACCAATAAGCATCTACTGATTTTGAAAATAATATTGACTGATGTTGACCAATGTATAAATACGAGTATTTCGAAATGAATAATATGCAAACATAATTTTTCCATTCGATTGCTAACCTCAAATGTGCCCTTTCAGATAGAAAAATCTACCCCTAGGGGTACATGCACCCCAGGTAGTGAACCCTTGGTTTAATATTAGGGGTTAGGCTTAGGTTAGGGTTTAAGGCAGGAGTCACCAAACTCCTGGCTTAAACTCAGAGCTGCTTCTTGATACAGATTCATGCGAAGGTCTACCAGTTTGATAAACACACTTCTGAAAATAAAAATTTGCATAACTTGTCTTCATATGATGTTTTAATTAATAATAAAAATTAAAGATATTCATCATTTTAAAGAAACTGGTCATATATGTTTTCAAAAGGGAAGGCCCACTGGCGGACCTATAGCTATAGCCACTGCGTTAAGACTGCATGACTGGTTTTAGTGTACAAAGGGCAATGAACTGAAAACTTGCTGTTACTTTGCATTTGAGATTATAGGTAGTGTCTATTTTACCGCCAAGATGCTGGCGGCAACAGATCAGCTGGAGCTATTGTGCCGCCAGTTGAACATTCGGTCTCGTGGCATTACGCAATTAGAATACAAAGGTCCGTTTGGCACAGAGTTGGCGTGCCGCTCGTAGCATAGTGGTTATGCATCAAGTCTTGTATGCCATTGCTTTTCGGTTCGACTCTCACCTTGGCGACTTCCCTTTTTGTTATTTTTTCAAAAATTTAAGCTTTGCGTTAGGGCTTAGGGTTAGGGTATTGGGTTAGCATTAGGGTTAGGTTAGGGCTACAGTTAAGGTTAGGTTTAGGGTTTATCTTTTATGTCTACTTTGTTTCTGCCAAGCCTGTTGGCGCTGCCATCTTGGCGGCAAAATAGACACTGCCTACTTTATATTACGGGCCACGGGCCGGTCCAGGCCAGAAAATAAGTTGTAGTTTAGCATAAACGGGCCGGGCGGTTTCTTGTTAGCTCCGGGCGGGCCGGGCTGCAAAAGTGCTGGCCCGTGCCATCTCTAGCATGAGCTATTGTCAAGCTGCCTCATTGCCAATAAGTATAATGGAGCGGGAAGTGCAAAGAAACCTCGAAAATGAAATAACAACGTCATGGGCTTATATGTTTTGATCAATGCATTTTACAGCAATCCACTGCAATATATCCGAAACATCAATTTCAAGGGTTCTACTACAAATTACGTTTCCCTGGAAATGTACTCAACTACATCCAAACGCAATATAGAAGTTAATTCGTACACCATCTTGCTCAGTCTAGCAATCGCGCTCGGGAAATGTTATTTCAGGTTCTTAAGACGCCTTTTGCCTTCCGCAGTGTTTTTTCGTCGCACCCGAAATCAATATCCGAGTCGACAACTTATTTCTTAGCTAATAATGTTCCAAAAGGCCATGACACCTGGCTTTCATAAATAATAAGTACAGATAAATATGCAATCCTATGGTGTTTTTTGGGTGAAAAATGTCTGTCTTGTTGTGTTGCGAGTCAGCTTTCGGTAAGTGCTTAGTACTATACCGCGATAATTTAACTCTTTAGCACGTCGAGTAAATCACTTTTCACATTGTTCCCTACGAACTCCGTCGTCTTCACCACTGTTTCGGCATTCTTTTTTACCTGACCATATGATTCGAAACCTGTACGTGTTCTCTTCTGCACCTTACCTACGTTACGTGCTACTTCGCAGCCTTTGACGATTCTAAGCCTTGTTAATAACGTTCCTGTAGAAAGCAGCTACGGAAAGAGGTGTTTAGTTATGATAGGATTTGAGCAAGATGTCAAAAAGGAACATTTTGCTTTGTCTGTTGGCGTTATTTTCACCGGTTAGTTACACTGGTGCGCAAGAAACCGTCAGGCACTGCCCTCCAGTGTGTATGTGCGACAATGTTGAAAGGTTCGCCATGTGCATTGACAAAGGGCTGTATACAATTCCTTGGCCATTACCAGTCGGGACGAAGATGCTTGGTCTCTCAAGGAATCAAATCCGGAATTTAAGCTCTTTGTCCAACGCTGAAGAGGATCTGAAAGCATCTCTGGAATCACTGATTTTGTATGACAATCAAATTACGTCCATACCTCCAGGAAGCTTCCAGGGGTTTGCGAACCTGCAGTATCTGTGGCTATCTGGCAACGAACTTCAGTCTCTAGAAAGAGGCGCTTTCAGGTAAAGTGTGCAAAAGAAATCCAACCCAACAACAGTCACGTGCTCTACCTGTGAATTTGATTTCGCAACGTGCGTGCAAGCAGACGTGAAGCTACTTATAACAGTGAGACCTGCAAAGAATGCTAGTGCTTTTCGAGAATGCTGTTTGGCACCAATTGACACTAAGAGGGAGCAAAGCGAAACAACACTGACATAAACACGATTAAAAAAAGACTTAATTTCACAAGTGAATATATGTGATGTGAAGACATAGCTGTCTTCCAACTCTATCTGAAGTGATAAGACACGAAGACTAATAACAAACAGTTTGGCGGGGAGTAGTCTGATAAAACTGCAGAAAATAGTCTTGCTAGGTACTACAGTATCTTCGTACAACTCAAATGACCAAGCATTCTACAAGCATAATGTATGTTAGACCACCGAATGACTGTTTTACATGGCCAAAGCCAAAAATGCACACGAGAGCGATACGCATAACCACATAGCTGCTCACGTTAACGAGTACGCTATTTATTGGAGGAAGGCAACGGATTCCTCTTATGTTGTAATCCAGAGAGAGCGTTAACGGATTAGTTTGTACACGGCACTTCTTACGAACATTTACTTCAGTGTATAGTTAACATCTGTACGTGAATGAAGTAATCTTCTAACACCTGAAATCTACGGTTGTGTCTCTAGCTATTTTAATGAAGTGCACCCTTTTTTCCTCAAGCGGCCTCGAAACTTTGACTGAATTGGATCTAAGCAGAAACAACATAGACAGCATAGCTGTCGGAGCATTCAAGGGCCTGGACAGCTTGCGAGTGCTTCAGCTGTGGCGAAATAACATCAAAACCATCCCATCCGAAGCATTTTCAGGGTTGACCACACTTTCCAATCTCACGTTGGGTAAGTAGTAAACAATCGCATATAAATAAAAGTTCAACCAAACAAATCCAAAAGATATTGTTCTCTAGATGTTTCATAGAAGTTAAACCGCTTATTAGGCGCTTGGCCATTAGACGAGTTCGCATAACGTCGCAACCACTTACGAAATGAGGGAGCTTAGTGGGGTTGATTTTTTCTTCCTGTACTGCAGTTTAAGGCCCCAAGGCTAATTAACTATGCGACCATGTTGGCGCTCCTTCAATGTCTTCACTTGATTATTATGCACACGCTGGATCTATATGAAAATAAAGGCAACAGGTGTTTCCTCAAATTGTAAGTTTAATACATATTCCTGCCAATCGACCAGCATTGTCACGTGGGGCAGAATTCCAGGCACCACGCACGCCACTCATAATCAAGAACAACGACCGCAGGAAGTTAGCTTATTGATTGTTTCGTCTAAGGCTCAACATCCATGTCACAAGATGGGTTACCACAAGCACGCAACAAACATTCCCGGATATACGCGCATTGAGGCATATGCAGGACACGACACGTCAGTTTGTGCACATTAGAATATTGGGAGAAAACAAACAAGAAAAAACGCCACAGCGGCTGCATATTCCCTCATTATCAAACAGTAGGGTCACGAATTGGATAAAAAAGGAATATATGCAAAACCATCAGGAAGTGAACGGATGAACTTGTTCAGTGAAGATGTGCGCTGCTGAAGGACTATGGTTGTTCCGCATTTAACCATCAAAGGTCTTGACAAAATCTGAAGCGATCTATAAAATGGTTTAACAATATATTCTTAAACGAGAAAACATGTTGAAGATGTTCACGTTGATCTCGTCATATAAGGACTAGAAAATTAAATTGTTACCTGCAATCAACATTAAATTGAAATTAGCCGTACTTTGACCAAAACCCAATCGCAAAACCCTTGGCAGGTTTCTGTTTATAGACAGAGGTAACATTATCATTAAACCTTTTCCACAACATGCGGGTGTCACCAGATCAAAAGCTTCAAAATCTAACCGATGTTTCACCTCCGATCACCACATATCTGGTCGACTGGGCTGTTTCTTTTTACGTGCAAGCGTCACTACTGACCGCGAATAAATAAAATAAAATGTAATTTATTACAACTACGAAGTTGCACATTGTGACTTTTATTTTTTGAAATACAGGCGAAAACAAAATGGAGGAAGTACCAACGAATGCATTTCACACTCTTTCCAAACTAACTTCGTTGGAAATACTTAACCTTCCAGTGACAAGACTAGAGAAAAAGGCCTTCTCTCCACTGGCCCACTTACAAAAGCTTCATATAGGTGACTGGCCATGGTTGCGTTTCATTGGTAAGTAAAGGTTATGATATTCATACTTCAAATGTTTTACCAACGTAATAGGGAAACACAGGCCGTCACCAAGGGGCGGACAAAGCCCTTCATACACACAATCAAGTCAAGGCTCACCAAAAAGTCAAGTCGTAGTTTTCCCCATAAAACCATTTTTCTATTAATTATATTACGTCGTCACCGTTTGAGCCAATTCCTTCAAGCCACTGCTTGGCCGTACTAGACCTCGGGACAGGTGCTGAGCAGCCATTCAATTGTCTCATCATCTAGAACAGTCAGGTCGTGCAGTCCATGGTGGTTCGATGGATTGAGCATTGGCGGAGAACATGGTCGACGGTTTGTTCTTCTGCGCCACACTCACAGGCCACAGAGGAGGCCATACCACATTTGTACAAGCAGGAGCGGAAACGTCCGACACCGGTGCGGAGGCGGTTAAGCGGTACGCAGCACGCTGTTCTTGGAAGTCAATTCCAGAAGAGTGGGTACCGGTGTCGGGTATGTAAGTACGGAGTCTCGTGGTGTTGTTCAACCACTCCGCATTCCATCGGAAAATCCGCCCAGAACGCCGCACGTATGTTGTTGTTGTTGTTGTTGTTGTCCGATAAAATGATGAGTTGTTGTGCGGCGGGTACAAATGGATGTCTCGATTTGAGACACCGTGCATTCGCACTCGGTGAACAGGTGAGCGCTGAGTGTAGCAGGTGTACTGTCCATGCTCCATTGCACGGCGTGCTAGAGACATGTGGCTCCTTTGCGACGAAGCTCAGCAAGTTGGATTTCTGCGAGGATAGGAAGGTTGTCCGCTGGTGTAGGGTGCAGGCATCCAGTCACAATTTGCAAGACGTCATTGATGGCAGGATCAATGAGGCGGGTGTAAGCACTGCGGCATTAGACAGGAGGGCAGTACTCTGCTCTATTGAGTGGGTGGCTGTTCGCAACGTTGTTGCCCCAGCACCCCAGCCAGAGCCAGCAAGCCTCCTCAAGAGTGTGACGCATGATGTCAACTTTTTGCGAAGTGACTCGTGGTGTCGGCGATACCTGAGCGACCTGTCCAACGTTACTCCGAGGTATTTGGGCTCGTAGCAGAAGGGCAGGATTTCGTTGTTGTGGTTGACTTTCAGCTCACGTTTAGCTTCCTTGTTGAGGTGGAAGACTGCCGACACAGTTTTTGTAGTGCTGACCTTTAGCTTCCAGGTCTGGATGTATTCACTCACGGTTGTCATATCTTTGCTCATCACCCCTTCCACTACCTGCCAGTCTCCATCTGCATGCATGATTGCTAGATCGTCAGCATATGCATACTTTCTAGAGACGGCGGTTGGCAAGTCAGAGATGTAGATGTTGAAGAGAAGGGTGTAGTACGAAGCCCCTCTAAGAAAATGTCTAAGTACCCCAGCGACGTTCAAATGGTGATGGGCCTGGTCACACAAATCTAGCAACACTTCTGAGCCGAGTGCCACCCGCGACATACTCAAAGCCGGCATTCGCCTTAAAAGGCAACTCGAAAAATCTGAAGACTTGGCAACGGTCAAGGTGCTCCAATGCTACTATGATTAACCAGCAAAGATTTGTATCTTTCGTGATCTTTAAGGTGGAATATTTCGCTTTACATATTACTTCACAGGTTAATGAAACTCATTAAAAGAATTACCAATACTCTTGACAACCTGCTCCAACAACATGTCCCATATATTCTAGCAAATCAAATTTGATCTAGTGTCCGAAAGTAGTTTAAGCCCAACTAAGTAAATACCGCTTTAAATGAATCACAAATTTTGATGTGAAGAATTTTCGAGTTACCACGATGGAGCAGACAACTCAACAGTAAGTCTCCACAAAGGTGACACAGTCGTTTTAGACATTGCACATATCGACATTTAAGACTTCACAATGTTGTCTCCTCGAGGTGAAGCAGTCGACTTGCTGTTGGAACTTGGAATGTTGATGTGTGCAAGTATGAATCATCGCAAAGTTATGAAAGCAAAGCATGGCAGGCAAATTCCTCCAAAGCAAGCCAAGAGCCTTCAATTCCCGAAGATATGCTGAGAGAATCGGTGTGAACTCAGCTTTTAAGGAATGTTTAAATTGTGCTGAAGGGCGCCAAAAGCATAAAAACCTGGTTAAGCAAGAGAAATAAAATGTCTCCGCAGAAAAAATTGTTTTCTCATGAGTAGCGCAACCCGCTATGGTCGTTGGACTATAGCGATTATATTCCTGTGCGGGGCGAGTTGCGGGTACCCGCATTGGCAGGGTAGGAGCGGTAACTCGCAGAGCTATGTATGCGGGTGCGCGCGGGATAAGAAATTGCTTGTGCGGGCAACTGAACGTTGACCCAATGCACGTGAAAGCGACATGAGCGAGAAATTCAATGCTACAGACAGCTTGTGGTAAAAAGAGTGTAGCGACATTCTCCAGTGGTTGCTTGACCACAGATGGGAGTTTCCAGCTCGAAGTGATCTTGCAAGGAATATGTTCTGCGTGATGACAACCAGCGCTTCTTATGAACGAGTGTTTAGTATGGATGGGCATGTCCTGAATAGCAGAGAACCAATTTAAGGAGTTCCTTAAGGAGTTCCTCGGTGAATTTAAGGAGTTCCTCGGTGAATGACATATCGTTTTCAACAGCGCTTTTAAAGCTGAGAAAGCGCTGAAGTTTAACGGAAAGGTTTCACTTTGTACTTCACAGTGCATTTTATGACACACTCTATAGATGCTGGACTAGCACGGCTTTTTAAAACACACTCCATAGATGCTGTGCTTTTAAAGCTGAGAAAACAGTGCTTTTAAAGCTGAGAAAGAAGCGCTAATGTTTAACGCAAAAGTTTCACTTTTTACTTCACAGTGCATTTTATGACATTCTGTTGGCTGCGAAATGAATCACTGAATAAACAGCCACTAGCGATGAAACACGTTGCATGAGTTTTTAGTGGTTTTCAACAGGGTTGAGAAAAACCCGTTTTCTTCAAAAAATAACAAGCCACCTGGGTTTTTCGGGTTTGAAAAAAAACTTTTTCTTTTGTTTGTTTTTTTAAATAAATAGGTTTTTGCTCTTTTTTTTAAGAAAAATACAAAAACCCTATTCTGAATTGTTTTTATTGCATCATACAATATCATCATTTTCAAACTTATAACTTGTTATACCTATTATGGCATTCAAAATTGAGGGTAAAGAAATGTACCCCATCTTTGTTTTCGCAGTGTTTTTGGTCAGTTGTCAGTTAACTCCAGAGTGATAAGGCTTGGCAAGAATGTGCACAGCAGTCAGAGAAAAGCCACTCCCACATAACCTCTGCAGTTTCACGTCAAGTTTATGTGCATGCCGTGCTAGTCCAGCATCTATAGAGTGTTTTTTCGAGATATGATTTGGTATGGTCCAACATCAGAAACAGTTTGGACGTAGAAAGGCAGAAAAGTTGGTTAAAATACACCGATTTTACAGAGCTGAAGAAGAAAGAAAACCAGTAGAAGTTTCTCAAACTGCTCAAATTATTTTTCTCTTTTTTTCAAGTCCTTCAAATTTCGTTGCTGTTGGTTTTGTTTGATTAAAAAAAATAGTTAACTGTACAACTGTGCTGCTTATTTTACTTTTTACTTCATAGTAGATTTTTCAACAGAAAAGTAAAGAATGGAGTTTTTGGTGTATTTAATTGTTTTTTCAAGCGGCCTTATAAAAAAACTCGGGTGTTTTTTGGTGGGTTCGGTCCAACTCCATCAACCATGCTTTTCAGACGCAGTGACAGGTGTAGGTTTGGGAAGGAAACAGTGCCGTTGGGCGCGCGGCGCGGGCTAGATGTTTGCGGGTAGGGGTTGGGAGCGGGCAAAAACTTTCAATCCGCGCCAGGACCCTAATAGAGCTATCAACAAGTTGCTTGAAAGCAGTCGTTCAGTATTTGGGGTTAGTTTTGCTTTTTTCCGCTTACGTGTGAGGTCAGCTTGTGGTCACAGAGTGTGTTTGAGAATACAATTCGCATGCTTTTTCTAAATCTTGCTTTAATTATTCACCATTTCACTCGTAAACCTTGCATGCAATTTACTGTACTGAAGATGCGTAAATTACGTGAAATTGATTTCCTAGTAAAACAATTTGCTGATTGCTTCGACTGCTTCACTTTTGTGGAGACTTATTGTTGGAACTGAATGTTGATATGGGCAAGTCCGAATCATTGCAAAGTGACGACAGCGGAGCATGGCAGCAAAATTACTCAAAGCTCAGCAAGCCAATACTGTATGAGGAAAGTAGTCTGTAGTCCATCGCCAGTAAGAGCTATAGTATTACGTCAGCATACTGTTTTTTGACAAGGCTCAGCAAGGCAAATATCTCATGTGAGTCTCGCACCAGAGAAACGCATTTGCTTTTGGTAATACCCGTCTGCATTAGTGTGTTGGATTACTTGTGCCGACTTCGCAGATGACGAAGCATTCATGGGTTTGGACGAGTTGTCCTACTTATCTTTATACGATTGCAACCTCGATCAGATACCTCGGGAAGCAATGAAGCCTTTGACAAATCTGCAGCATCTGTTACTCAACAACAACCCACATATAAAAAAGTGAGCCGCATATGTTATTTTTTACCTAAAACTGATTGAAATAAAGCGAATGGTTCTATACGATCTGACCAAGATATAATTATCATCTTCATACAAGAGCAGTTTACTGGAACTTTCTCAAAAACCAACACACGACGATAAGAAAATGTTATTGAAACGGTCTCATTGTTTGCACACTGTAGCGTTCATCGACCATTTTTGGTCCCCGAGAATCAACGATCTGTTGAATGAACACACACCAATGGCAATAACTGGAAAACCATAAAATATGTGAAGTGTTTGTGAGATGCTTGCATGCTAAGCAATAAGAATAACACGCACATCGCTAGCTTGTTAAAATTGAAACAGATTAAAGAAAGATGACTTCCAATGGGTACCAAACCTCGAGACGCTGTACCTTGCAAATGACAGCCTGGAGATGATTCATGAAAGTCCGTTCCAGAACCTAATTAAACTACGACGGTTGGATTTATCAAGAAATCATATCAAAACTCTTCCAAACCACATATTTTTTAAGGTGAGTTGTCCACTAAGGACAATGTTCCAATCGTTTTTTTTTCGCTTTTTGAAATGGCCGAAAAAAAATTAAGTTGTTTCGGTCAGAATATTTGAAAATATAGACGAAAAAACACTTTTATGGCGAGTTTTAATACAACTATAAGACAAATGACCGAAATGTTGCAGTGACCAAAATGTCATAGCTAAAAATGACCGAAATGTTTCAGCGAAAAAAAACAGGTGCAATTATTTCGCACTCAATGATGCGTCGACAATCAAAGACATTTATGTAACTGTTTCGACTAATCGTGTTCATTTAGCCCAGGTATGTCCAAACCGTGGCCCGCAATCGAAAGTTTTGAGCGGCCCAGTTTAGGGTTTTGCTGTTGTAAAGTGGCCTATATACTGACAACCTGTCCATACTTGTTTATCTTAAATTCGACATTTTTGATGCAGAGGTCTTCAGTGGCACTTTGTCACGTCTGTGCTGCGTACTGGGAGATTTTCATTTACACCTTGGTACATAACTTTCTTTTCCGATTTCTACCCTTGTTGTCACATTGGCACTAAACTTGCCTATGACATCACACTTACGGAGTTTTAAAGGTGCCAAACAGCCGATAGCATTACGACTACGATTCGAAAGCTTTCTGTACAGTAACTTAAATTTTAAGTCATCAAACGTTCGGCCCTCATTAATATGTCATTCATTATGCGGCTGTCAATATGATAGTGACATAATTTTTGGCTCAGGAATTTCGGTTGGACATAGCTGATGCAAGCCGTCTCATGCCAAATATGGTCGAGGCATAAATTTTATATCGGTCGAGTATAATGTTGAAAAATTAGTGTTTCCCTCAACAATTATTGCTAAAAAAATTTAAAAAAAAACTTCTTAGCACGCCAACAATTTAAGCAGCACGCGAATAAACTCATCCTAAGTGCTCAAGTCCAAAAATCTAAAATATCAATAACACTGCAACGCATAGCCATCTTCATGAAATGTAAATTTCCAAGGGAGGAGTTCGTAAAGTTATTTTCAGTTCAAGTTGCCGGTGTATTGCATGTGTCACACTACCAAAACTTATTCAACCCAAGTTCTTTGCAGCTTGAAAACCTCCAAAGTCTAAATATATCGCATAACAACATAAAAGCCTTGGGAGCATTGGTTATCACCCCACTTAATTCACTTCATGAACTGGATCTCACCCATAATCCCACCACATGTGACTGCGACATCAAGTGGCTGAAGTTTTTACAGGTGAGCTAATTGGTTTAACTTAAGGTGAATTTTCTAACTCACCACCACTACCATGCAGCGACCAGGCTCAACAGCATTTGTCCGCTGCAACACTCTGATCGGAGTACTTCGCTTACTCATGAAAATATCTCGTATATTTGACATAACGTTGAAGTTGTCGTTTTTTCAGCGTTATACTGTAAAGGGTGAGTTACACTTGACATTGTCGTGTCGTTGAGTTGTGATGTCGTAGAAAGATAAAGTGAAGGTACGTGGGTGGTCAAATTATCACGTCGGTTGATGTGAAATGGAGTATGCCCTCCATATTTACTTCCCGAAATATTGGGTTTTAACACTTCTACTGCGCAAGTCTTCACAACATTAATTTTTTACTGGAATCATGGGACCAAGACCGGAGAGCCACCGCGGACTACTGAACCTGTACAATGTGTCACTTTCGATTTCTATCTATCACAGACACCACAAATCCGTACAAGCAGAGAAGATAACACACGAAAAATATTACTTCAGTTTCACCCAGATGCCTATATTACAGGAAAGAAAAATAAGACGGCATTTCAATCTGAAAGGCAAATGCAGTGAGCCTCGACAGCTGGAAGGATTAGATATCGTCGCACTTCCCCCGCGGAAATTTAAATGCGAACCGCCATCCTTCGTGGATAAACACAAAGATATCATCGTAAACGCTGCTCTTGGTGACCCCGCATGGCTGCCTTGCGCACCAGACCACGGCCTTCCGCCTCCAGATATACAGTGGAAGTTTAGAAAAAAGGTGAGGCTTTTTCGCATCACCAACCATGGTTGCAACGACCCTGACCAGTCAGAAACTTTCTGGAAAACTTCACAAACCAATCTAACTGTTCGTGCATATTGTCAAAAAGTATAGTTTATATTAAGTAGTTTTAGTGCATTGGCACAAAACATGAATTGCGATTGTTTATGAATTGTTTCTTTAGAAGCAATAATATTGCAATAAATTTATTTCAACTTTGTAGGTTCTAAATCAGAAATTGATTTTGAAAAATGGAACTTTGAGCATCCGAGAAGTGGATTTAAGCGACTACGGGGAGTATCTGTGCTTGGCAAGCAACAGGTTTGGTCAGGACGGGCGAGCAGTGCAGCTTGTGCAACTGTCATCAGGTACAATTCATTGCATAGCATTGCGATCGCAAACATCAACCTACCAAATGCCAGCTGTATAAATTGCAAGGCGAAAACTTGCTTGAAAATCGTATATCCTTCACAGCACAATTCAGCTACATTTTTATGTTCGAAGACCCTTTCCACGGGAATTGAAACAGGTTTGATCTAAAAAGATGAATCTGTCATGTGTTTGATCTTTTCATATGTCGTTGCATGCTGCTATATACCTGTGATAATGCATGTGCACAAACATGTGGGGAGTGCAAACTCTGCAAGAAACTTACTAACATTTGATGATTCGTTAGGATTCGTGTTGTAATTTGCAACCAAAAACAAAATGTGCGGCAAATAACAAATCCGTGCGGAAATTTTTGCATTGCTTATGGCAACCGAAAATACTACGGGAATCAACTATTGAAATTGAAATTCTTGCAAGTAAGCACAAGTGATTAATAATATACAAGAAAAACAATGGCCAAAGCGATAGGCGATGACGACATACTTTGGACGTTAAAGATGATAAATATTGCCATTATAATCAGTGATGGTTAATATTAAAACTGACGTTGAAACCACAAGTGACGTGAACGTTGAAAATTAAGACTTCAAACTCACTATACCGTATCCATAGAAACCACTATACAAGGCAATAGCATTTGCATCATATCTCTGAGACAGAAATGAAGGCTACTGAACAATGACTTTCGTTCTTTTAACAAGTGAAATTGCTAGTACCGAAGACCTACGTATCTGCTAGAGTTGAGTTTCTATAACTGCAGAACCATAACAACAAGCGCACTCCACCAACTCCCAGCAAAACCTAACTGGGTACGAATACATGTCCTATACTATTCTACAGGTAAACAACAAAATCTCGGAGTTTATAGTCCAGCTTATCGTGACTTCGTTTCGCATGCTGAATCGATTGTCTCTATTAGACTCTTTTCCGCTTGATTGGATCTTATGCGAAGCAAATTAACGTCTACGTAAATTCTTCCTTTTGTGAAAGATTTTTATTTCGGAGTTAGTGAAATGAGATCGTCGTCGTAACACATTTTCGGCCGACAGCAGTTTACTGTCCCCGAACCCACAACCCTTGCTCGGCATCACAGCTCAGTGTCATGGTGCGCGCACAAGCTTGTTCGGCTCCGTTTGTTTGACTAAAAACTAGATTTTTCTCTGACGCTATTGTTCGATAAGCCTCGCATGGCAAATACCAAGAGTTGTTTAAGGTTTTGCAACTTACCTGTAACACCAGTGAGCAGGTATCAAATAAATTATATTCGGTTTTAGAACTACCTGCAACAGACCAAGAGAAGCCTGGAGTTATTGCTGCCATTCTTATTACTCTTGCCGTTGTTGCTTTGATTGTATCTGGATGTGCATGCGCATACAAAAAAAGAGCTTATGCCGCATTCCGAACTACTATGTATGGTAAGGTTCATGGCAATACTAAGAGGTCTGGAATTTGTCGTTAATGTTCGGCGTGTATATTATAAAAATCATAACACATAACATTTTTTAGAAAAAGTGAATAACGCAGTTTTGCAGTAAGGTTTTAACTGCCGACCACGCGAACATATGGAAACTTACGAAAAAAGACCACTCTTATTTCCAGATACTCTAATGAGTGATAACGAAGCTCAACGACTGTCGACACTGAAAGCAACGAAAGTGAACTGATTAAAAAATCTTGGCATCGCTGCTGCAAAAACAGCAGTAACTGTACCTGTGGCGATGGACGAAGAAGAACGTATTTTGTATCGAAAGCAGAAGGACTGGCAGCAATTCGATAGTCGCGTATTTCAGTGATAATACATCCGGAATAAAAGACGTTTTCTTCCAGATTTTCAAGCGTCTGAACCAACATTGGTGGAATCTGAAATGCACTAGCAGCATTGACTGGTCAAGCGCTTGGGCAGTCACACAAAACAATCATACACAAATAAAAATGATTAAACTACTATCATTATCTACTCTTTCGCCTTAACACCAAGGGACAAAGACAGACTTTCATTCAGGTATAGCGGTTGAAGAAAACTAGTGCAAAACGACTCCTAGCGCTTTACCGGCGTCCACGGCCGGTATTACTTTGTCACGATATAGCTAACAACTTTGTGTGATACAGACGTAGATGTCGCCCGGTTTTTTGTTTCAAACTCAAAATACACCCAATCGTGTTTCACACGTGAAATACACCCAATCCTTAAACACAGAAAATCAACAATATACGTAAGTGTTAGCGGAGACACGTAAAATACGTTGAAAACAGCGATTTCGTTTAGAAGTTCTTACTACACGCAAAGCAGCCTGAATTACAGGTTAAGGCCTTGCCCTTTAAACATGGTAGTTGTAACCGCAAGAGAATGTGAACTAAAAAGGTAAACTGCTCTCACTGCAGCTGAAAAACCTGTGAAAAATGTGCGCATTAGGGCAAAATTTTTTGAAGGAGCAACTAAGTACTATGAGAAACTTTTCAGTGAACTTAAAATTAGGAAATATGGGCAAAATTTGTCAAAGGTTTAACGATGACCCCTTTCTAGTTGTTCTAAGGATTTTACAAAAAACGAAAAAACTGGAGAATCGGGGCAGAGGTAGCGCGATAACTCTGAAATAAGCTTGGGCAAAATTTATTTAAATAATTTGGTTGCCCAAATGTATGCCTGCACGCATTACGTACCTTTTTGGCAAGACCTATCTGTGGTATAAAGTCATAGCAAATCAGCAATAGCAAGATAATATAAACGCGGAACACTCGAATGCGTTTGTTGCAAGAACGCAAAACAGTAGAGTTCAGACGTCACCCTGCGTTCAGATCGACAGCTCTCCGCCATACAGCAAAAGTTCAAGCTTAGGTAATTAAAATATTGTGGGTCTACCCCAGAACATTGCAAACATGGCCGGGCGAATCCACAGCAAACTTACGAATCCGGGTATAGCACTGCTTTTACTTTTTACAAATTTACGCAATGTTTTTACGCACACAAAAATGTGCTTGTACAGATAGTAAATAGTTTGAAAACTAAACGTAGGAGATTTAAAGGTTTTTACAAAAAAAGTTATCAACTTCGCATCCCTAGGCCAGTCGTAATTTATTTCACGTGCTGACTCGAGACTGAGTAACATGAAGGATTTTTGACTAACTACAGTATACAGCCATGAACAGGCAAAGGTGCAGCCATGGGGGGGTTCAAGGTCTGAAGTTGGAAAATGTGGTGTTCACACCGAAACTTAATGAACAAAATGGTAATTATGTGGAAGAGTCCACAACTTTTGTTGTAAGAACAGTCATTTCTTTGTTTAGAAGATATACACACATGTTAGGTGATCCAGTAACAGGGAAATAAACACTTTTAAAGGCTAGGTAGCTCTGCTCCCTGTCTACTTTATGAAAGTCCTAGCTGTGCTCCATATAAACAAGTATGGACAACACCAGTGATGTGAGTGCTGGGCAGGGATATATCCTGTTGCAGATTCGATCAAACGATCGAAAAAATTTGGTTTTCTTTTGAAAACATCTACCATAGTTGCTCAGGGTTAAAGTGCTCTGCTCAGTAATCGCACTCAGGATATCACTCGGGCGCACGGACTCCACTCATACAGGTTTCAGAGCATTGTGAGTCAGACCCGAGTAAAACGCAGTGGCGAGAACAGTTCGCTGTTTCGTTCCTCTATTTAATTACTTTCGTTTGTTTCTTTAGCTATGTCGACTTTTCAGTTTATTAACAGTCAATAAAGACTGGAATTCTCGTAACACTATGGATACTACTTTTCAACCCATACTTAAAAAGAACCTAATAATTTTTTAAGAACAACTGATTTTAAGATGCATCATATTCCTTGAAATGAGCAAGTACATTTAATATGTATTTGTCAACTATTTCTGCAGCAAAACACTTCCAAATGCATACCATACAGCAAGGGTCTCCAAACTACGGCCCGCGAAGCCATTTTATCCGGCCCGCGAAAGCATTTTGCCAATAATTAAAAAGTAATAAAATTACGAAAAATTTGTTGACATGGTACCGAAACAATCACATTATGAAAGATGTCCGGCCCTCGGACTGTTGAGTAATAGCTTATGTGGCTCTCGGACAAAAAAGTTTGGAGACCCCTGCCATACAGCATATCATTACATGATGTACTGGTTAAGCAATGGCTGCTTAAGGAGCATTAAGCAGAATTACAAACTGCAGAAGAATACAAAAAATACAAGTTCTAAACCTACAGCATACACAAACACACCTCTTCGTTATCTATGTATTCCAGAATCTCGTATTCATCATACGGCAATGCCATCGTTTCAATGTATGCACCATTGCTTCCTTTCACCATGAAAGAGAAGCCATTTTCAAGAGGAAACAAGTTCAGAATTAAAGTATTAAGGTTTTTGTTTGAAAGACACAATGATTTCAAGGGGTCCTGGCTGAAACGTTGATGCTGAAAATACAGTTTAAATTGAAAAAGGCATGAAAGCAGTTTTTAAAATGGGTGTCAAGAAGTGATATAATCATCATTTTTACAACTGCCACTCATGACATGAGGGGACCCCAAATATCACATCAGGGCTCTCTACAACATAGACAAGTTAAGCAAACCCAGGATTGCTTAAAAANCTGCTTTTTCTCAAAAAGTGCAGCCCAAGATGTTTCTATGAAATCAACTTGTTTTTAGGCATAAAACCGGGATTGACTAAGCAAAAATAAATTTCTTATAATGAAGTTGGAAAGATGCCTGTTTTTGTAAACAGCAAACTTGGTGAACAACCACAGAATAACCAATTCTTTATTGGTGTATGAAAATAACCAGATTTATCCACAGCAAATGACGATGTAACTCTGGTTTTATTTGTTTTAAAATCCGTTTAGCATGGAATCCATATCACAATTGTATACTACTAACGTATGCATGATGGTTTATATCAAAATATTTGTTGTGTTGTAAGCTTTCCAACAATGTCTAAGATGTTGCTGCCCAGGTTGCAAGTTATTATCAGAAAGGCAATGCCATGTAATTATGTGGTTCTGCAGACCCCAAAGGTTAAAAGCAAGGACTGAGAGCTGTTGCACGTTTTATTAGCCCATGACTGGCAGTTGTTATGCTAATTTGCACAGAAAACAAAACTCACACTACTTGTGTAAGACCCAGAGCAGTTGATATAGTTTAAGCCTACTTCTCCAGACCAGAAATAAGCTAAATATCTGACTACAAAAACAGGATCAAAGGAACACAGGTAATCTTCAGGAACAGAAAAAATGTTATTAACAGACACAACAAAAATGGTTATATAACAACTATTTTGTCACAAATGCATTACACATTTCTGGTAAACATACGTAAGAAGTATGATGTGCATTTTTCACTGCATTTTCTATCTAACAGACAGTATGTAGGAGCAGAATAACACCAAATTTTGCAAATTAACACCAAACATACCTTGACTGCAGATTCATCTTCTGAGTCTTCATCATTACATTCTCTTGCATAAATATCTTGCATGCGACTGAAGATTGACTTCCATTTAGATGGTGACTGTACAGGCACTGATGGAAATTTGGGACATTGCTCTGCACATTCAATCATGAACTAGAAAAACAAAGATATATATTCTATTTGTGGCTTCACCAACATTGGTGAATGCTGAGCCTTAATCCTTGTAAAAAAATTCTTCGCTGACACAACTGCCAGCATAATAACTTAAACTGTAGTGTGGTCTTATGGTCTATGCACACATTTCCATTATTTTCACCATTTGAAACAACAGATCTTAGCCAATTTTGCTTACAAGAAATCCTTCACAAAAATGGACAAAAAACAGGTAAATTAAGAATGCAAGAGCTATGGACAAACACACCCTTGTGATCAAGATTACATTTCTTCCAAAATTCTGTCTTTAAATAAAGGCTATGCACAAAAATACATTTATGATCAAGAATATATCATTCACACCACATAATATTCTTTCAACAACAAAGTTTTTCAACAGTTACCATCAATCATGTTTTGATATATGTACACTGACACAAACAAACCAGAAAGACAATGCTCATCATAAAAGGTGATGACCGAAACATTAACAACACATTGCAACTAATAAATTCATAAATTCAAGTGAGTGTTTGCAAACTTACGCAGACATCCAATTACAAGTTGATTTTAACTGCAATTTGGGGCATAGTAAACATACCTAATTTTTTTAGCTGTTGATTGTTTTTTTTCAGAAAATGTCCTATAAAATTTAGGTTTATTAATCATCATGTCCAAAAACATCATGGCAACTGCTAAATATGTTGAAGTTAGAGAACAAAACAACAAATTAGGAATATTTTTGCAGGCCTTTTTCTTTCCACATGACACATATTGTTCTTGGTATTAGGCAACAAGCCAAAGACACAATACTTGCTTCTATGACCTTTGCCATAGTGATTTGCAGCAAAGCATGTGTCTGTTGAATTGTGTTAACCTTGAAACTATTAAACAAAACTTGGCAATTTTAAGCACGCAGACTCATATGCTCGTTGATTAATTTAGGTGCGTGTCAAGACAATGCAGAGAATTTTTACTCTACCACTGTAACTGGGTGTTGCTTAACTAAGAGCCATTTATATAAAGTCACATTAAATGTTGCATGAGGACAAGTGAATAGGAGACAATATTTGTTCACTGCAGGAATTTGCATTTCTGTCTGAACTAGCTCTTGACAACAGAACACCGTACGTTTGTAAATATAACTGGCCATTCTACACAATGGTCTTGCTGGCAATTGGTCAGCTTCACTAATATTTTTTAAGATGTAAACATATTTAGCCTATATAAATGCATTTTGTAAAACAAAAATACATTTTATAAAACATTGAAACAATGAAGTTTGTATAAACGCATCTTGACGACCTTGAGGAGTTTGATTACCATATACACAAAGTTTTCATTGATCTATTCACCTAGTATTTTGTTTACAACCAAATGCTGGCAAATCAAAATTTATAAACAATCATGGGCTCTCTATCATTTACCTGCTTTAGATCTAAACATGGTCTTCATCTGTTAGAATTAAGGAAGAAGTTGAAGTTGCTTAGGATGAACTTAATTTATTCATGGTGTAAGAATCTGATAAGTAGGGCCATTTAAAGTTATATTTTTTTCTGTGCTTCGGGAAGCTATGAAACGCATTTTAAAATAACAATCGCACCCCTACGAAGTCTATAACAAAAGTTATACAGTCATAAAACGTCATATTTTCCACGTTAGGTCATAAAGTCATGTTTTGCATATTTACAACCTAATTCAATAAGGAAACCATTAAAACAATCTCAAAATATCAGGTGAAACTACTATATCGCTAGGTCTAAGCTGCATCCTGCAAATTGAACCTACTTGGGCATCTTGCGAATGTTGGCAAAGACATCTAGGTGAACCAAGATATTTGGATGAAATGTAATGCACTGCCAAAAATGTGTTGCTGCTGCCGAAAAAAAATAAAGCAATGCCCATGCATGTTTTCAATTCGCTTCAAAACATGTTTTGCTCATGTTTGGAGCTGTTTATTTTAGTGGGCTTCAACAAAGCATAGGTTACCATATCAAACGCCTATTTTTGCTGGCAATGCTTCTTTGTATGGTAGATGTACGTTCTAGCTCAGGCACTTTTTTTTGGTCATATAAAGTCATATTTGCTGAAAAATAAAGTCATATTATCAAGTGTTTTTAGGTTATAAAAAATGGCCCAACTGATAAGACTGAGAAAATTGCTAATTCTGGAAAATTAGGATGAACTTCTTGACAAAAAAATTACTTTAACAACATTTACCACCTGATAACCAATTCAGAATCAGAGGCAACCACAAAATCTTCAGATTTTTATGGAAGAGCTTATCACTAATTCAAGTGACTGGTTTCAAGAGCATAAAAGTGGTGGTATCTTTGGCCAATCTCAAGTCTTCATATCAAGCAATTCTTCATCAAATCAGGTTGAAATCTAACACTATGGTGAGAAGGTGTCAATGCATGGCTATCTTGTATAAATTGGACAAACACAGTGCTGGGCAAAGACACAGTTCTGCCAACCAGATGATAACTTCTGCAAAAGTGTTAACAACAGCATAGATTAACCAAATCTTGTAGCAATTGCAGCTGCTTAGCTGAAATTTAATGCAAAGAATGTAACAGATGAAAGGTCTTCAGTTTATTGTCACATTTGCAAAGGCCAGCAACTGTTTTTAATTATGATTTTAACAATGCACAACACACATAAAGAAGCGCAGTTGCAAACCACAGCTAGCTATTATTGACTCACAAATAGATAAAGTTAAAATGGTGTTGTCTTAGCAATCCTGTTTGCTAGTAAGAAGTGAGAAGTAGGTTGTTATATTTATAGTAAATCATGTTTTGAGCAGCATAAAAATCCATATAAACAAAAACAGCAAACTATAAAAAGAAAATAAGTTTACTTCAGCAGTTTCCACAAAGGTTTCCAACATCTTTCTTATGCTGAATAAGAATGATCCTTTCACTTCATTGCCAAGGTTATCTTTTACAGTGAACAACAGACAATAACTGAAACCAATAATTGCACAACATGTTTAGTAAGAAACAGCTTACCAAACAGCACACCAAAAATAGTTGATTTGGTTTAAAGGGTTTTATTTTTTACAGGATACAGAAACAACTAATTATTAAGCTGTAACATAAAATTTACAAGGGAGCCACAACAGTTTTGAGACAGTTTAACAACAAATGGGGAAACCACCGAATCTTCATGAATATTCTGACAGAATTTACACAAAATACATAGCATGCTTATTTTTTATTTAACAACAACCTTGCTATAGACCAGGGGTGGGCAAACAGTGGCCCATGGGCCAAATGTGCCCTGCCACAACAGTTTCAGTGGCCCTGCAGAAGCATCCAGGAAGAATCTTCAAATCTGAAATTTCTCCCAATTTATCACCATAAATGTTGGTGCTGAGGCTAACCAAGATTTGCTTCTATTTCCATAAGGTACAGCCCTCCACTAAATGCAGCCTTCTCAAAGTGGCCCCGAGCCAAATTAATTACCCACCCTTGCTATAGGCCGTAGCCTGACTGGTGCAATTTTGTCATGTCATGTCAAGCTTTGCAAAAAATACAACATAAGAATACTACAGCAAGCATAAAGAAAAATCAAAGATGATTACAGAGTAGTATAACCAAAATCATAGCATGTCACAGACTCTTTCATATTAGAAACGTAAATGACATTCCTTTAGCAACTACTACCCTGTACAAATATAAGTGCATTCTCAAAATAAATTGTACATATATATCAATCATGGAATGGCTTACCTTTGTCCAAAAATAATGCATTCACAACCCCAAGAAGGTGATGTTTTGCTGAAAGTTTTGAATTTTCATACAGTGGTTTTCCTACTGATTCTGATATTCAACATTTCTAACCAAGTCATACATTTTCAGGCACAAATGAGCTTGCACATTATTGCATCTAAATTATATATATTAACAGTGACTGCATTGCTGAAACATACTGTTAACAATTTTGAGAATATTGTGCATTTCGAAATAACAAAAACATACTATTTTTAACAAATTTGACAAAGAATTCAGGAAACTCCATATTTAGCAATTTTGTTTCAGATAACATTTCCATTTAAAACAACTTTGGGGCCGGATTGGTTTTACCTTTAAGTTTACAAACTGCGTGAGCAACTTAAAAGGCTATTCCTTTGTAACTCCATAACTACTCTGCCGATTGCACTAGGGAGCTGTTCAGACCCTTAAAAATGTGGCAAGTCTTTGAGTGTGCAACTAAAATAAAATTTTAGGTTTTGGTTTTTTTTGTGAGTGACATCATAAGTGGCTAGGTTTATGGGCATTTTGGCTTAGGTTACCTGGCCCTGGGCCCAACCGGCAACCGCTAAATGCGAATATTTCACTCAAGTTTTTATCGGAAACTAGACTAAAATCCAAGTTTTAGCATTTGACTCACTTTCTAACATTTCTGGTTCAAAAGTGATGGCCAAAAAACAATAAAATTGATAATTTTATAAAAAATTGCTATTAATGCTAATTTTACAAAAATTGGTAATTTGGCCCTAAGTCTTGAATGTCATCAGATCATACTCAGTCAACTGTGGTAAGACCTTTTGATCAAGTCCAGAAACGGGATATGCGCCACCACTTAGGATTAAGGAAAAGGAAGTGACTACAGATATGCCTGTCCTGACACAATTCAAATAAAAGGGTCAGTTTGTCATTTAAATAGCATGGATCTCGTAGCCTAGGGGTTATGCGCTATGGCTGCTATGCCAATGGTTTTCAGATCGACTCTCCCTTGCCGACTTCAGTTTTATTTTTTCTTTACTTTTTTTCAGGCTTAGGTGTTACATTTACTTAGCTAGGGGTTACTTTTAGGTTAGGGATAGGTTAGCGTTTGGGTTTATCTTTTACGTTTAGTTTTTTTGTTTCTACCAAGCCTACTGCACTCTCGTCATGCGTTACTGTTACGTCACAGGTGGCGTATGAAAAAGTTTTCAATTTTCAAGATCCACAGGCGTATCCATACCCACCACTGCCTTAAGGAAACGGTCGTGAGACTATGTCATGACTGACTTAACTAAACCGTGGCGAAAGGGTTAGCTACTGTATTCATGATGCACAACTTCAAATTAAAAAACACAAATTTTCAACGGGCCGGTGGCAGAGACAATCTCGGAGCCGGAGTGCCTGAGTGGACTCCGGCCGGAGTTTGCATTTTAGGCTGGAGCAGGAGTAAATATTTTAGATTCAAGCAGGGGCGGAGCCGGAGTCAACATTAACAGAAGCCAATCAACATTTTTAAGGGACCTAATTTATGTGATGATGCTTGTTGATCAAACAGAATGGAATTAATTGAGATGTTTCCTGACCAGCGTCCTCATATATCACAAAAGTGAGACACTGGGTGGGAGTACCGAGCATTTCACCACTAAGGACGGTTTCAAAGTTATGGCCTATGCAAAATACAGTGTGTAGTAGTGTAGTAAGCAGGGCCGGCCCTAGCAGATGCGGGGCCCAATGCAAGACTTAAGTGCTGGGACCCTCTGAGCAGTGATTTTATGACGTCATCGTGTTCAGTCAACCGTGTTACGATCGTGGTAGAGCGCAGATATACAGTACAGCACTAACACGAGAATTGAGCATGTTTGCTAACGTTCGAGAGGAAATTTGCTAGTTCTGATGAGAGGGTGCTTTGTTAACAACGAAATTTATATGGCATTTCTACTGAATTCTCAAGCGCAAGGTGTACCTGGCAAAATGAATAATCTACCCAATCACCATGGCGCGGGGCCCCAGAGGCGCAGGGCCCAATGCAGCTGGATCGGTTGCATTGGCTTAAAGCCGGCCCTGGTAGTAAGGCCCTTACTATCGGGAATTTTGAATACAGTTCGGGAATTTCGGCATCGATGCCGTAACTATGAGAATGTTGGGCTAATGATGTGGGCAATAATACAAGACACATGACAAAAAACAGTGGTTAACAAAACAGATTATAGTAACAGTGTGCCGAAATGACCTATATACTAATTATAGGCCTAGTGACAGGATTTGACGACACGATGATGTTAGAAGTAAGTAAAATGTGCAGTAATACAATGTTTATTAGCATTGTGCAGATTTCTAGTCTAGCCACCGCTTGCATAGGCCAACCTCTGCTCACATTTTGGAACCATGCTGAACAAATTTGGACGTTTGCCCTGATTAGTTGCAGCTTTAAAGATTATTGCCTATGTTAAATTTGAAAGGGATTGTAGCCTAAGTTATGCGTAATGTAAATGTTTTTCTTGTTAATTTTTTTGTACGGTTTGCTTGCCCGTTCATATTAATGGCTCAGTTTAGCACAGTCATAGTTCAGAGTTTTATCTGAGCACATGGTTAAAATATGATTCAATATTTATGAACAGGTCTCCTGACCTCAGAGATTTAAAATAAGTCTTTTGTAAAAATTGAAAATTAACACTCACTTCAAATACTTGTCATCTATCTGGTAAATTATTGAAGCTTTAACTACTTAACTAGCAGAGGTGAGCGGATATTGATTTTT
>JGI24159J19872_10000721_pt1 | contig 32108 bp, 25 predicted proteins | sample Ectturendosymbi4_FD_19872 | JGI IMG/M metagenome (IMG submission 19872) | reverse complement strand
TCCAAGAATCTCAGGCTCCGTGCTACGTCTTTATCGTTAAGGCTTAGCTCTGATTTCTCAGTGAGCACTAAGTGCAAAGCTATATTTGCTGTGGCGAGTTTTCGTAATTCATCTTCTCAGTTTTTTAAGCCTATGTGGTGTTTTAACTTAAGTAAGTTGTCTTACAGTCTTGTCAACAAATAATTTTACTTCTCATTGCTTGTAGCAGTTTTTTCTAGAGTGTCTAACTTATTTCTTATTTTTTCACCGGTCATGTTGTTTTGTCTGTTGATTATTCTTACATTATGACTTGTTTGTAGAAAGTGCTCGAAATAGATATTAAGCAGTTTATGAAAAGAAAAAGCATTTCTGATAGCTGAAATGAAGAAGACATTACTGACAAAAGATTAAAAATTGAGGTTCAACCACCACAAACTAATGAATTAGACAGGGTAAAGCGTTTTGTGAACGTCCATTTGCATCATCGTCAACAACCTGAAAAAGATAAGCAAAATTTCGACGTTGTCTTCATTGGAAAAATTTCTGCGGATGCCCATGGTTGCGCTGATTTCGATCTAATTCTTGGGTCATGAAATGTGGTACTGTTTGGTTCAATTATTTTAAGCCACTCAAAAACGATAAGCGCCGAAGTTGTCAGTTTCCTTAACCTATAAACTAAACGCAGTAATCAAAAAGCTCTTCAATTTTGACGCATGGTGAACAGCCTAAAAATATGAAAAACCACTAGAAGGAATGTTTTGACATTCAAGCGCGAGGCCCTCAAAAGCACGAGGCCCCGGGCATTTGCCCTGTTTGCCCAATGGTTAATCTGGCCCTGTATAAACCAAATCATAAAATTCTCTTAAGTGATATTTGCAACAATGAATTATTATGTATTGTATCGATTCCAAACTAGCGCACTGAAACATCGCACACTTTTGTCTTCATTACACAAAAGCATAAAGTAGATTTTTTTATCAATCTGTGTATATTTTTGCCAGGTAGTTACCTGTCACAACCCGATAACGAAACATGACACTTGTGAAGGTTTGCAAACGACGAAAAAATTTTTGGAAATTTACTGCTAATATGAACGACATTTTGCAGACGTTTCGATAACTCCTGTTATCATCATCAGTGCATTGCAAAACATACTGCTAATATGTTCCAAATCAAAAATGAGGAACTAGATAAATTGCGGAAGCTTGAGTAACGACTAAATATTCTTACAGGTTAGTCATCGCCTTGAGCATAAGATGTTTGCGCACACAGCATGCTGTACAGCAAGTCACTGATGTTTAGCCTATACCTTGATTGAAGCGGTTGTGGAGTGAAAAAAAGAAGTTTGATATGCTTGGTAAAAATTGATACTGCTGCTGAGTATATAATAGCACGCTTCAGCATTGCTGTACGAGAGTGCATATTTTTGGGGATGCAAAAATGTTTGCCCAAATTTGATCGTGTTTTTCCCAAATAAGCTATAAACAGCAAATCGTAATGTTAAAACGATTGTGTTTTTCCCAAATAAGCTATAAACAGCAAATTTTAATGTTATGGCTGCTGCTATGCCCAACGTGATTGGATTGTCACAAATTGGGAAAATGCAAAGAGATTTGGCGAAGTTAAATGCATTCTCTTTGTTGCAGCATACGCTCAGCTTTGCATTGAAGATGACGTCGGTATCATTCATCCCTGCGCTTTGAATAGCGCATCTCTCTCGTGCAAGCTTCAAAGGGAAAATTTCGACAAGGCCAGAAATGTTTTGCATTTATTTGAGTAAGTCGAAAATGTGGCGAAAAAATTGAAATTATACCATACTGCAATTTTTGTGAAACGTTTGCGTGCAGATAAAAGAAATTTCAATAGATAAACATCGTCTCCTGACGTTGGAGATCTTTCGTGAACAATGGTCCCCTTTTTCGCGGCGCTCACTTTGGTAGTACAGACTATCGCCTGTGGGTGGGGTTCGAAATTAACATCTTCACAGTAGGCACAAAATTCAACACTTACTGATCGCCTGAGACGCAGACCCATAAAGTATACTCCATCAGTATTGTATACATCATCGAGCAGGGTATAGATTAGCCTGATTCTGAGGAAATCTCAGTGGATACCACAGATTGAACAGGAAGCGCATTGCTGCCAGCCGTGAAGATCCATGGAAGTTTTGGAACGATCAGCGTTTTAAACACTTGGACCTGGCAACTGAAAGTAACAACTGTTTCAAAGTGTTTAAAACACTGCGTAGAGCCAGAATCGGCCGATCAATGAAGATCTCATTAGTCAAGCGAGCTGTCCAGCTCTTCAGCAGGAATTTTTGTTTCACTGAAACTCCTAAAATAATTGCTAGACGCACTAGTGTCTCATTTCGCCTTCAGTTTTCGACTAAACAACAAATTTAAATTGCCCATGTTAGGTTTCGAAACAACTTGTCTGGCACGACGGCGTATAGATCACTGATTTGAGAAAAGTTTTTTCAAATAGGTTTCACCTTTAAATTTGCAATATTCAGTGTTACGAAGTTCGACAGTCCAAACAACGTGGACTTGGACAGCTCTTCAGCAGCAAGTACTAATGTATCTCACGGTGGAAAAAACATTTTAGTAAACTTGCTTACTTCAGCGCGTCATGCTTCAGTGCGTCTCAACCCGGTGATCAATCCTCACTGGCAGCTTAACCCAGAGCCGGCGCTTGCTCTTTTTTAGTGGTACGGCTAAAGGGAGCAGAAACAGTGGATCCAGGGAACTATCGCTCGCAAAGCAAGCGGTTCTTTTGCGACTCTGTACGCTCTAGAAAAAGATGACCTTTTTTAGCCATTCACAGTAAGCGATGCCCCGTAAGCATTTTCTGCCACAGCACAGTTTCAGATTTAAATCCAAAATTCAACCTGAACTGAAAACTTGTATATTACTGTAAACCAAACATTTACTGCTTCTAAGGCTATCCCTTTCCTCGCAGTTCTAAAAATTTAAGGAAAAATTGCTCTCAACTATTCTACATCTTTAATTCTGCACATTAAACCATTGCCTGCAATGCACACTATAAAGTTGTTGCTCTAACTCTTCGCCATTGAGTCAAGAGGCTAAAATAAAAACGTATTTACCACTCCGTTCAAGCAACGTTATCACCCGACAAAATTCTCAAACCATTCACATACTTCAACCCAACTTTCTCAGGGTGTCCTTTCTACCAGGACATAATTTTGAGCAATTTTGTCCAAATCAAGTCTGTCAACTCGTTCTTTGTGAACATGCAAAATCATCAACTTGTTTAATCGTCTTTAGGTCATGGTTGTACGCAGGGCTTCTGAGAGAAATTTCATCAGGGGGTACGAAGACCGATACCGGACCCCTAGCGTCTGGTTCCCTCGTCGAAACTTGCATAACGTTTTATTATAGTAATCAGAATATAAATAGACACCTACCATGCTCAGATTTACGAATACATTGTTATACTGGCAACTAGCTTACACTAGAAATTTTGGGCTTGATTACAAAAAAAATTTGGCGTGAGTATTTTCATCTTCCGGGGCCCCAGCAACTAATGTGCCCGGTGTCAAGCGAAATTTCTGACCTCTGCAAAATTTTTGACCGATTATTGCTTTTCAGTTAATTTGCTTCTCAGAGTAAAGGAATAAAGTTAGGCGATTACTTTTTTGATGTGTTGTGTAAATTAAAACTTTTAGGTAAGATGTTAGACACCCACAACACGCTATAGTACGGAAATAACTGTAACCACTGAAAAATATTGGGCTTAGTCTTAGACCTCAGTCATTTTTTCCCCACCCTAACCCGACATATACTTACCTAAACACCAAACCATAAGCCCTAATCATCAGTTTTCTCAGCGTATTTGATATGTAGAATATTACTCTGTGCATGCGCACGAGTCAGAAATTTCGCAAGTCAGAAATTTAGCTTGACACCGGGAACGATTTTCCTCTTGTATCCCCTCTCGTAGGCCCTGATTGTACGCAAATAATAAGCTTTTACCACCTTTAGTGTTGAAAAAGACCTCTGATGTGTCAATCGTATCACCTAAAACCAACAGCAAACCCAAAACTTTCCAGACACCGGAAAATGCAATGCTACCAGAGACTGACAGTTTCGACAAAATTTTTATGGCATTGTGAATAGAGAAATTAGTAGCCAGCTCTTTGCAAACATCTACAGAGTTGAGTTTATTTGGCGAAAATTAAGAATTTCAAAGACAAGAAAGAAACCATAGCAATTGCAAAAACGCCAGGGCACCGAAAAAAAACGGAAGGTTATCGAGTCGTTGCCCCTTCACTGGTGGATAAAGGTGTATAGCAAGCCAAATTTACATCGAATCGTATGGCGTATGTGGGAAAGAGCTGCCAGATGATCAACACGGTTGCACAGGGAGTGCTGGGTCGCAACCGGTCTCTCTCGGTGGAACAGGTGCTCAGATCCGCAAGTACCTGGGTGTGGCAGAGAAAGTATAAACCCAGTTGAAATGAAACTCTGCCCGGGTTGTCATAACCCTTTCGCATCTGGCAAGCTTTCAAAAGTGGAAACTAGTAGCCTACTTTGAGTTCAAGCTTCGAAAGATCGTCTATGAAATTTCCAACCCTGTTTCTAGTCCAGTATCAAATATCTATGCATGATCAATGGTGTAGTGCTGCCAGAGCTCCGCTCCGCCACCCTACCAGTCGTTGCCTACAAAAGCAAAAAGCATGAAGTCTCTGCCTGTGAGTTCTGTCACCTGTAAGTGTGCCGGAATCTATAAAATTGCCACTACACCCCTGAGCATGAACGACGAATTCAGTGCGTAGTGAATTGGCGGAGTGGAGCAAAGAGCAGTTATTTGGGCTTTCCGATCTCTATCAGCAGTTTTGCGGGCAAGTTTCTTAAAACTGAAACCTNTTGTCGAGTAAAAGAACGGTACGGCCATGGCCGTACCGGACGAATAGGTTGCGCCGGCCTTGTAACCATATCTAGAGTGCTCCACATCACCCTTGGCTGTGGATGATGTGAAAACGGTCATGGGGACGTTGAAAACAACCGAGCCTCTGCCATCCGCAGAATCAGTAGAATCACTTTCGACATGCCATAGGCCTGGCGGTAACGCAATTCTCGAGTGACAAACTCGTGTTACGAACGTGGTCTGGATTTCAGAAAAGTTTCCAGATGACTGGTCCTGTGGAATATAATCCTAACATTCTGGAAGTGGAAAGGTGATCAATCGATCTGCAGCACCCATCGAGGGATCGTCATCCACTCTATTCCGAGAAACTCTTCACCTATACCTTACTATCCACGCGTCGCTTGGGCGGATTACCGATGGAATGCGGAGTGGTTGGAGAACACTACGGACTCCGTACGTTCATCCCCAAAGTCGGCACCAACCCTCCCGGAATGGCCCTGTCAAAAACAGCGTAGGTCCTGCTCAACCGCCTCCGCACCAATGTCGGACATTTTCGCTCCTGCCTACACAAATGGGGTATGGTCCCTTGTGTGGCTTGTGAGTGTGTCACAGAAGAACAGACTGTTGACCACGTTGTCCTTCATAATCTAATTCAATCGACTCCCCGCAGAGCATATGGCCTGACGATTCTTGATGACGAAACAATCGAATGGCTGCTCAACACCTAGTGCGGCCAAGCAGTGGATTAAAAGAACTCGCTCAAACGATGAAGAAGAAGCTCAATAGACAATACAGTCCAAGGTAGGGGAGAGTTGCTTACACTGACAACATAAAGCGGAGGAAACCCAGTCAAAGATTGGTGACAACAGTGGCAGTTATTTCGTTCAATTATCTGCAACAGGCCCAGCATAGAAGTTGATCAAGTGGCATTACGTGCAATTTATGTTTGTTGCCAAGATAACCGAGTTTACTAGAAAACATTGGAGGGGGACAAACGGACAAACTTTGTATGATATGCATATTATTGTGCATATCACACAAATATATTATTGCTTGCGTTTCGAATCTTTTTGTGAAATTGGAAAAATGGGAGGCAAATTATGGAAATGATATATTTTGGGGACCATGGTCGGAGTGCCCCCTGGCCACATCCATGATGCTAAGGCAGTTGCATGGTATTGTGCTGGTACTTGACAATGATTACTAGGTATTTGCTTCTTTACTAAGTACACAAAACTTTAGTCTTAGCACTTGAAGAGCTCTTTGTATCAACAATCATGATACTTCAGTTTATTGCGTCTATAGGTAATCCAATGATAATGTCCATTTTTTTAAATTTATTCCCCGAATTTATGCTGGGGCTTTCAACAGTAATGTAACCACGAAATTTGAACAACTATACTATTTTTTATCACAAAATATTGCGGGGACAAAAGATATTGAATCCCCACTTGTCCAAAAGCTGGGAGGACATGTCCTCCCTGAAACTTGGTTCCTGGTTGTCGCGCAAGTGACATATTTATCATTATTTAACACAATAATTAAAGAAATGATATATCGATCACATGGAAGCTACACGGATAGCTTACAGTGATTGATCAGAATCAAAAGCTTTTAAGCATTGTTTCTTATAAATATGATTCAAAAACGTATTGAAGCAGGCATTCGCTCAGCTTTGTCTTTTGAAGTTTTTTCTCTGCTGAATGGTCAATTCGTTGGTATAATTGTTTCTTCTTTCAAATACATTTACTGTGGCTAAGCAAGCATGGCTTATGTTGAACGTACCATGCTAGTAAAAAAACGTCGTTTTTTAGTTTTAAAGTGAGCTGCAAAGGATTTCGTGCGTTGTTACGTCACAAAGCTGTCAGTTTACCCTACCCTGTGGCTTGTCGAACGGTTTGATCGCGAAGGCGCAAGCCGGAATCCGCAAACTTCTCGAGGATAATGTTTGCATATTTTGGATATATACTAGCTAATAAACCAGCTTGTCGTGGCGTAGTACTTTGAATGCGCGAGTGTAACGGTAAGGTCTTACGTTTTCTCAATCCATGTTGCGTTGACAGCAATCAGTTTGACTGACGAAATGTATTCGGCTATGCGAAAGATTCTTCATGAAGTGCATGTTGGTTCTGTGCGCGATAATTGTCTTTCACAGTTTTTGTCAATAAATAAAGAATGCTTATCTCTTAGATTTTGGCACTTTTTCGCCAGTGACATTCTGTCTTTAATTTGAAACCACTTCTTTTCAGGGAGTTTTTCTACGTTCCTGAAAACATTCCGATGGATGCTTGTAAACTGACTGAAAAGATTTATGAATATGACAGCAGAAAGGGTGTAAACGAAAAGAATGCATCTAACGCCTACGATGAATTGGAGGACAAAAATCCGTTGAAAGATGCTGAGCAATTGTTGAACGTTGACAAAAAAAACGTTTCTCTGACTGCAGAAGAGCTTTTGCAGGCCGAGTTGCTCCGAGCTGGACGCAGAAAGAGAGATGTCTCCTCTGCAACGGGTAACCGACGAACAAAGCGATACGTCATCGACTCTGGTAAGTATATCGTGATAACTAATTTCATTGGTTGCTTTCCAGTTACACATGTTTTTGCTAAAACAACAGCCATACAAGTAGGTTTGCTTGTTTCTTTTGCTCTGCCATGTCATCACCTGTTGCACCAGACAATCTGTACCAATGGTTGACTGACTCCGTCAGGGGATTCAGCGTTGCTACTGCTAATGAACAACGGGATGGCGTGTGCTATCAATATTTGCTTACTGCCAAAGCGTTTACTAAAACCTTTAGCCAAGCTCTGATGTTGGTGGTTAAGTTGACTAACAAATATGTCCCCAGTTTTACTAATTTTTTTGAAAATATTTGGATAGCTGCTGTTTGCTTCGCAGCTAACCTCCAGCGGTATATTCCTAGTAAATAAGAAAAAAGTGTTTGTGGATCCAACTTTTACAAAACTGTAAAAGTTTAACACGTGGCATGCCGTTGCAAACACCGCAACCTACTCGAGACTCTACAATGGCGAAACTACATCACGTCTTCAAGCAACACTGCACATACTTTGATGAACTTTATGGGGCGCCGTTTGTAAAAATATTATATCTGACAGATTTAGCACAAAAACTGCTATCTCTGGCAGAGATAGCTATCTCTGCATGCAGAGATGTTATCTGTGGCAGAGACAGCTATCTCTGCATGCAGAGATATTATCTCTGGCAGAGATAGCAGTTTTTGTGCTAAATCTGTCAGATATAATATTGTTACAAACGGCGCCCCATAGAAAATGTTCATGATGCACAGCGCGTTGTTACAGCACAGTTGCAGCAGTCTTCATTCTCATTAACGTCAGCATCAAGTCGGCCGACCACACTCCTCCGTCGTTCCCAACTTATGCAGTGAAGTCTTCTAATATGACCGTGGATCAATCCCGTGACTAGGAGTAGGGGAGGTCAACTCCCCTTGAAAAAGTGTGTTGAACATAATTTAAAACTAATGGAGATAGTTTAAAAATTTTGGGGCCCCTCTCAGAAAACTCTTCGCCCCTCCTGTTGTCCCAAGGTGGTGACGGTCCTGCCGTGGATGTGCTCGTTATGCTCAGTGACAACAAATTTCTTCCACGATTTCCGGGTACAGTGCACTTGAGTTTGGGTCGCATATCTGTATCAAACACAGAGCGATCCAGTAGCATCAACCTCAACATGCACACCTAAAGTTGCCAGACGTACTTGAGCGCCAAAGACTGTCCTTGAATTTGCTCTCAAAACTGTTTATGTCCTTGATTCTTGAAAAACATTTTGTTGCTCTTGAGTACTTTCCGGCGTCCTTGAACAATTGATTACATTGAACATTCAAGATTAAACAATGTGATTGAACGGAATTATTCAGCAACGTTGTTTGAAAAAACGTGCTACACTGCACCACTATATCCAAATAGTGTTCGAAGTAAGCATGAAGTAAGTTTCAATAATCACAAAACAACAAAGTGTCCTTGAAAATTTCAAGTGAACTGGCAACCCTGTGCACACTCTTCATCCTAGCATTTTGTTTTCGGTTGCAGATTTCGCTGGCCAAAATTTGTCTTTTCGTGGCCGGGGTGAGACGTCTACGAGTTTGCAATCGCAACAAATGGANCAAAACGACATCGTCATCAGTCACTGTGGCCAGGTGGTGACGGTGCCGTGGTCACTGAAAATTTTGAATGCAAATATTGATTTTTGTCCAAACCAAAAATCTACACATAGATCTTGCAATTCCTTTCAAAGCTGTAAACAATCATTGGCCAAAAACACTAAAACAAGTTTTTCTGATACCTCTCAGTGGCTGGAAATTCTCACATTTACTTCCGCAATATGCTTGTATGACTAAAACACAAAAAATACTCATCACACTGTTTCTGGGCAGACTTTTTAATGGCAATGGAAGATCCATTTGAAGCTACTACCAAACCATAGGTGGTATGCGTACAATTTCATGACAGCGCATAACAAAATACTGTCTGTCGTGTGTTTGTCGTTGAAACTGTCGTCTTCTGGATTATTCTCATCGGTTTGATGGCCTTCGATGTCGATAGCCAAGAAAATTATTAATTTACCTTACTCCATGAAACGAGACGATCGTACCGCACCTTTCTGACTACATGTCTTCTATTTAAAATGAACACCTAATTTCAAGTTCGATCGTACACAGCAAGAAGGTAGGCTTTATGGCGCAAATTTTGATGCTTTCTGACGTACGCATGTCAAATTCTCTCTCTGAACCAGCGCCCGACCACACTCAGTACAAACTTCGTTCAGAAAAAGGTGCGACTGGTAGAGCAACCAATCGCACTGAAACGACAATGTCCGAAGCTGTCCTGAGGAAAATCATGCTGATAGCAGACATTGGCTAGAGCATGAGTTTATTATATGCAACGTGCTGATCCACTTGGATGATTATTGCGCACATTGTTCACTCCAACGAAGTTTGCATGAAATACAAACTGAAAAATGAACGAATAGAATTCGAGTTCCCATAGCTTATACCCATTCGACCTGGCCTCCACAACGTTCGGCCCGTGGGAGCTTTTTCAGTTGCAGAAAATGTTGCAAAACCCCGACTTCGGACAATTAACTTTCATTCCAGAATTTCTTCCTAACTACAACGAAATCTCCACAGCAAAATGAAAGACTTTTGCGGCCCGCGGCAAATTTATGTTGGTCCATTTGGGCCTTCGAACTTTCTGAGTTGTGCAGGCCCGATTTGGATAAATGGCTAAAGATATTCGAAAGAGTAGTCGCTACAATCAAATCGGTGGTAACGGATCTTTCGCTAGTCTCTCGAGAGGAAACTTCGTGGCACCAGCCTACAGCATTCACCAAAAGGTATTTGAGAAAATCAGTCTGCTTGACAAACTAGCTTAACAAATCTCACAGCCAAACGCAGGTTCGGCACTTGCATACTCACTCGCGAGAATTATTAAAGAATAAGTTAACACAATTTACAGTATAACAGAAGTTCTTGCGCGTACTAAAAAAATGCGAGTAGATAGACACTTGAAAGTATCATGTGGGATGATATGATCTTCGACAAACAGTAACGCGTAAGCCGTAGCGCAGCAACTGCGAATTGACCAACGCCGTAATTTTAATGAAAACATATTTACCGCAGCCTACTTTGCCTGAAGTTGTCCTAAGGAAAATCAGGCTATAAGCAGACATTGGCTGTAAAACAAAAAGTTTTGTTGAAAGTATGCTCGCAGTATTGAACAGCAACTCAGGAGCTGAATTCAGACATATCGTCGTAGTCGAAGAGCATGCTGTGCGCGTGTGGTTCAGTATCCACGCTGTCGCCATCGCCGTCGCCGTCTTCCTCGTCGTCGTCGTTGTCCGAGGTCGAGTACATGCTCATCATTGGATCGCTGCTGTCGTCGTCGTCATCGTCATCATTGTCGTCGTCGCTGTCCGATTGGTCGCCGCTCTCGTCATCTGACATTCCAGCCGGACGGGAGTTGAAAACGCACCCGTCGCTGCCTGCTTGCACCAGAGTGCCGGCGTCTGTCAGCGACACGTCGCCGGCTTTTCTCGGCTCGCTCACTTTCATGTCGTCTTTCGAGAACGCGAGGACGTTCTCCAGCATCGCGTTGCATTCCGCCATCAGACTCCGACCCTTGCGCACGTCGGCCGGCGTTAGCGCGGCCACCGTGTGTTGGATGTCAGCCCTGCCTAGCAGCAGCTCACTCAGTGACGCCTGAAGTTCCAGAGTTTTGTTCTCCAGCGCGGACGAGTGGAGCTCGATGGCGTTCATCTTCTCTAAGTCGATCGAGTAATAGTTGAAGACGTTGCAGTAGGCGAGAACTTTTCGGCAGTGAGCGAGTTTCAAACATAAATCGAGCGCGAAACGGAAGTGTTCGAGAGGGACCGACGGCTCGTCGATCGCCATCAGTCGATCGCGAACGCTGTAAGCCAATTGCTTGGCGCGGTTGTGGTACTGGCAACGCTTATTGTACTCGACGAACTTCTGGCCCGCGTGCGCCAACTTGCTCACCTTGCTGCTGCAATTGTAGTAATCGCGGTGCGACGGACGCCACGGCTGCAGACACCGCCAGCAGAAGTCGTGCGAGCACTTGGTGCACTTCATGTGGAGGCAACCGTCGTTCTTTTCGATATTGGCTTGGCAGTTGGGGCAGCGCTTGGCAATCAGGCGGGCCAGGTGCTTGCTCTGGGCGTCTTCGTTCATGCCTTCGTAGAAGCCGCCGTCGTCGATCCACTGCGACATGTGGCTGCAGCTGGCCGGGTAGTGCGCTTCGACGTAGGCGCAGTGGAAGCACGTCTGCCAGCCGCACGCCGAGCACCAGCCGCCGTCGTAGCGGTCGCAGTGCTTGCGGAGCACGCGATCGCAACCTTTCGGATTGTGGCACCAGGACATGTCGCGGTGGGCTTGCACGAACGATCGAGCCAGCGCGACCCGGTGCTTCCGCAGCGAAGCTTCTTCGTCGCCGAACACTTGCTTGAAGAGCGAAGTGGTGGCGCGCACTTTGCAGTCACTGACCGGACACGTGGTCGACGTCGCATTGTCTTGATCGAGCTGCATCTTCAGGTAGGTTTTCCAGCACGACTTGCAACACACGTGGAAGCAGGGCGGCGTGATCGACTCGGCCGCTGTCAGAACATTAAGACACACCGGGCACGATGGACCGTCTGACGAATTCGACGCGTTGCTGTCGCGACGGGGGTTGCTTGTTATTCCAATAGAAGAAAGAGCTTTTGTCGAGTCGACCATAAAACTTTCGATTAACTTGTCAGTGTTCCAGTCATATTGGAGGAGTAGGGACTCTGCCGTGTCGGAATCTACAGCCAGAACCGACGCGACACGGTCAATCAGCATCCCCGCCTCACTTATGACCTCATCTACCGTCAAAGTGCTGGTTGAAGGTGTCGTCATCGCAGGAGTGTGGGAAGGAGACGCCGGTGTCGCCACGTTAAGAGACGCCAGGTTCGCGATTATTGGAGTGCTGGAAGCAAAGGTTTCCAGCAGACGCTTGTTCCTGGCCGGTTCGACCTGCGAGGGGGGCAATGAGGAGTTGATTCGAACCTCAGTGGCCTGCAAAGGAATAACGGCGTCTTTCAGGTTTGGGCTGGTTAAATACTTCACAACCTCGGCTGCACCATTTATGCACGACGAAGACGTCACTCCCGGCCCGGCTTCGGTCGATTCCAACGTACCTGGATTGTTATCATCAGTCGGCTGCTCGTTCGGTGGTTCCGGGTTGTACATGAGCATCTGGGGCGTGTAATCGTTGTGCAGGATATAGCCTGTGTTGGCCAGGTGGTCGCAGCGCGCGCGCACATCCTTGGCGAGCGGCACGAACGGCTTGTGATTCTTCCCGTTGTCCGGAGCAAACTCGGAGCCTTCCGGGTCGTAGCAGTACTTCATCACCGACTCGAGCAAAACGTTGCCAAGGCATTCCTGCTTCTTCTTTAAAATGCGAACGATCGCGCAATCGATGACGGCGTTACGTCGCTCCTGGTGACGCTCGAGAGTTTTGCCGCAATTCCACAAAGACGTGACGTCGTTCGCGTCGCTGGGCAGGCAGTCGAGATCGCTCGATATGACGCGCGCCACCCTGTAAGTTCCTGCATCAGTGGCCACGACCACCCCTCGCTCAACGAGGGCGCCGAGCGACTTGTCTTCGTCCGTTCTGAAGCCTTCGCGCCACTCGCTCAAGTCGCTTTCGTCGCCGGAGTTGAAATACAGGAGAAGCAGCAGCTGGGCTGTGGTGACGCGCAGCTCGACATTGTTCAGCGTGTCCCGCACGAGAGCAACGCCCTCGCCGCTCCAGTGAAGCGACGGGCCCGACTCTACAAAGGTGCACTGGAAATTTTCGATCCGATTCCAACGGAAGTAGCATTCGAACTCCGCCACCAACTCCGACAAACGCTCGTCGGTTCGAGACAGCATTGTTTCCACGACGCCTTTGCGCGTAGGCTTCAAGTGCCAGGCGTTCGGTCTTAAGATGGTGACGCGAAAGCCACCGCTTTTTATAAAAGCGAAATCATCCCATGGCCCGCTGCTGTCGTCAGCGTTGTTGACGTCAAAATTTTCCAACCAGTTCAGGGGAAACTTCTCAGCGTGGTCTCGCGAGAAGCTCATGTCTTGCAACATCATCAGCGGTCGGCGGTCCTTGAAGCAAGCTTGGAGGTCTTGGCAAACCTGGGCTTCGAACTCGAGTGAGACCTGGTCCCAGTTGAGCAAGCGTCGCGCCAGCATGGAGCTGTAGATCGGCTCGAACACGTTGCAGGCGTCCGATTGCGACATGGTCTGCAACAGGCGCACGACGCGCTTCGACAATCCACGCAGCGACGCCGCGTCCACTCGGTCGACGCCGCCGTCCTGCCAGCTTTCGACTGCGGCGCGCTGGTGTATGACAAGGCAGAATATATAGGAAAACTTCACGGCGCTTTGCAAGTCCAAGGCCATCAGTGCGCCCCAAACGCCGGTGCCGAATGCGAGGCCGAACTGAGACCTGCAACCAAAAAGTTCTCGCGTCCACTGATGCAGATCGTCGAACTTGCGCGTGATCGAATCGGCAACACGCAAGCAATCGCGCGTGACGACGTCATCGCCCAAAGTATTCAAAGTCTCTTGAATGTAGTTGGAAAATGTTTTTTTCACGACGCGCGTCCAGCACGCGGACATCCTCGGAAGTTGACTCTCGTGCTCGTAAATGTCGCCGTCGGCGTCCACGCTTGAGTGCTTCTTGACGTTGTCGGCGCCGACGGGCACCGACGTCACCGACTCGGAGGCGGAAATCTTCGAGCTCTCGCCGTTCCACACCTTGGAGCCTTTCGTGTGCAGTCGTTTGTTCCACATCGAAAAATTGTCCTTTTCGGTTTTCTTGAGCGCGGCCGGCGGGGCCGAGCTGTGGCCGGCGTCGTCCAAGTCGACAAGCAGGTTGCAGAGGTGACGCAGTCGGGACGAAAACAGGCGATCGGTGGGAGATGCGCCGCAATCCAGGTACGATTCTAGAAGTTGTCCCAACAAGCAGCTGCTGTCCTCACCTCCATCGAGCAACCCTGCGAAGTATCAAAAGTCTCGGGGTGAAACTTAAAGAACAAAAATTCGTTTATCGTCTCTGATCAGAAACGGCAGAGAACGTGCACCTTTTCATAGAACAAAACGCCACAGCACTGGAAGCATACGCTGCGCCACTCACCGTTCAGTGCAGGTGCAGAGAGAGCTGACCTGCAAGCTCGCCCCAGCACCAGGGCGGATTCGGCGTTTGGCAAGAAACTATTGGCGAAGTCTTGCTCAAATCGAATAGCCTTGATCAACCTGCACAAATCGCCAACGATTATACTGTACAACTGTTGTTAATCAACAACACAAATTTTTTTTTATTTTTAGAAAAGCGGAAACTTAAAGCAAAAATTCTCGTTTTTTTCATAGCAAACGAAAAAACAACGCAGTTTATTGTGAAATACGAACTTATACAGTTTATTTGGTGCTGATTAATTCATGTTTGCGGNTTATTGAGCTGTGGCTGAACTTTCCGCCTGCTCTATCAGGTCTTCAACGACCTAATATCTTCCTCCAACGTGCAACAAAGTCTGAGCATTTTATTCAACTTAAAAAGTATAATCCAACCAACATTACACTCTCAGGTGGTTTCCTCGCTTTGAAGGGTTAGAAAAACATTTTTTGCAACCAAAGAACTTTACAAAGCCTTACTTTTCAGAAAGATCCAAAATTCTATGTTGCTTCAGTTGGTCTTTGCTTCCAACTTCGCTGTTTTTGATCGCATTGGCCACCCATGTCTGACACTGCACGGAGTAGTTCAGGCTGGTGCGAATGAACAACTGGCGTTTTAGAATTGGCCAAAAAGACGGTTTAGGGCCTTCCACGTGGACTGCATGAATCCTTGTATCAATACCTCCCTGCCATAAATAATACTTTAGTTAAAACTATGCAATACAGCTCTACATCTGGGGCGTATCGTTTCCGCATATTCCAGTCCATGCACAATCATTTCATTTTGCGTGTTTCAACAAAATCGTAGCCATTGTAGGTTGAACGAAAACATTACGTTTTCATGCCGTTTTTAATTTCAAGCGTTTAGATTTCTAACTTCATTACAGTATTAACATTTTTCACTTGAGCAAAAAATAGTTCACGATCAATCAAATTTTTTCCAGTCAGTTGCCTACTTTTAAAAAGTCCACTATTGGGGGAAGCTGGTCGAGAAGATTGTTTTGACGACAAAAATAAAATACGCGTTTGCATTGGAAAAACAACTTGCACTAAAGGAAATACGTTAGCCACACGAAGCCGTGAAAAAATATACGATCGTCACAATTTCTGTTTGCGAGATGCGGAAGTGCAAAACAAAAAAAACGCCGTCAGCACGAGTGCTTGTCGCCATCTTGCTAATCTCAAGCGCGCTATACGTAAGTCACCAGCATACTTGCATCGCGCTTTACTGATAACCAAAGAAGACGAAAAGCTTTTCAGGCGAGAGACGCATCAGACGAGCGTTGCACTCGACCAATGCAGCAGCAAGTCTTGACGGGTCGTGACGTCCATCATGGCAATGCCTCGTGTGAAGAGTTCAGTGAGTCACGTGGTTGTGCAGCGAAGTTGTGGTGCGCCTTCACCCCACCAGGTTGTTGCAGTGATTTCGTTTCGTGTGGCACTTTAGGTCGGGAAACGTATGTTTGAAGAAATCCTGGATTGATTATAGTAAACTCAACAGTGGAGCTTTGCTACAGGGCTGCAGTGCAGCTTTACAGGATATGCGGAATGAAATTTAGACGCCTTCAGTGTTTCCTAGCAACGCATGCCGACTGATCCGCCGTCCGTCGACGACCCTCCTCAAAACAGAAACAATTCTGCCACACCGATGGCGATATCACGATTTACGATTTTCTCGAAGAAAAAAGAAAAAACATCGAAACCACATTTATTTAAATCTGAACGAAAAAGCAAATCTGAAACAGTGAGACACCTGTTGGCAGCGGCGAATCGAAATGCGAACCACTGGCCAGAAGCGCCTTGCGTTTTCCAGAACTACAACCTCCCGGTCGCTCTGAGATACATTGATGCACGAAAGTTGTGTGCTGACGTCAGATCCGGTACTTCCGCCGAGGACGACGATGCGTGCTGGCATGTAGCTGGAATCTTCCTGAGCCACAGTGACTGTCATTCTCCTTGAAACAAGAAACTAAGAAGTTGAAAGACATGACTAGCACATGCAGCAAACGTTTAAAAATAATGCACCAGCAATCGGCATTCTTCCAAAACTCTTTTAAATTTTGCAACTACACTCTATTCTCGCGTAACCCAGTGTCAACGCATACCTGACAACGACACCTTTCTTCATGAAGACGTTGATATAATGCGCACCCGAGCTGCCGTTGCTCTCCCAGTACGTTTTCGGATTTCCATCAATTAATTTCGCGGCTTGTCTCGGATTGGTCGAGACCTCCAAGCGATCCCAGCATTTGTCTTCTTTCATACCTACGTCAGCTCCTACAGAACGGAAAATGTTGGAACTATCAATAATAACAATACCACGAAAATTCCTTGTAGTTGAACTTCTTATGTACCTACAGCTGCAAACGCGAAGTTGCTCGATTTTCCCCTATACGCCACGAAAGACTATGTTGCATAAAGCGACCACACACAAAAGGAGCGAGCACAATAGACAGTGCTACCAGTTGCTTGCCCTAACCAAAACGAGTTAAAAACAAACTTCACTGGTTGAAGTTTTGAATTATCCGGTATAACCTAAGCTTCAAAATCAGTCAGGTTTTCGATGCTTTCTATTTAAAGCTTCTTTAAGTTGCCAACAATATTCAAAGCATTTGCCAGGCCTTGTGAATTGCTTTTGCAACTGTCAAAACCTGTTTTTCAGCTTTTAGAACGTGTAATAAGCGTGTAAAAATTGAAGGATACGCCCAACAAACTACCTTTGCAAAGGTTTTCGAGGAGCTGATCGAAAAGTGGAACATTGATAGTTTTGTTTCGTCGTCTTGCCTCCTCTACGCACCTCAACGCAGTCGAGATGCAGCCTCCCAGCACCACGGCCAGCAACTTGCAGTGCAGGGCTCGCTGTCTCTCGCACGAAGACACCAGCTCTCGGAGCTCGCTCGCTTTCTGTGGACAGGAAGACGACGAACACAAAATAGCTATGTATAATCAGAAAGTGCGATTTCATCGACGCAGTTGAGCAGCGAGAAAAGTGTAAGCTTCGCCCACATTGCTCTGGAACTCATAGCACGGCGTGACATCATCTGATCCACAACTCATTGATCCAAAGACCAGCAGGAAACAGTGAACATTTCAACGCACACGTTTTGTCATCAACATTTTTACAGCAGCAGTTTCAAGAACAAGGCTATCTGCGAGATTGCATCGTTCATGCATCTGATGCAGAAAGAATGGTATTTAAAAAACTTGTTTATCAAAGTCGAATTCTTTCACCGTCGTAGACGAACATAGAAGTTTTTCTCCTTGAATATTTTCTGCTACGTCGATTCGCTTTCCTTCACGTTACCCCACAACGGACTCACAGTTCAGAATTGTTTCCGATGATAAATTAATTGTCCAAGTGGTACACAGCGCTAATATAACCATTAAAACTCACGGGAATGGTTCCGTGCGTTTCAGTAACGCGCGAGATGGTTTGCTTCGCTTCGTGGCCGCACAACTCAACCGCAAAATCTCGATCTATCTCGCAAAGCGCGAGGAGGATGAACACGATGTCGGTCGCCACCTGAGTTGAAAGATCAGGTCAAACGAGTTGTTATTGAAGCATAGCCGTGACTGGTCAGTGATAATGAACTGGACACACGTTTCAGAGAATTGGTGCGGGGTTGTCAGCGAATTTTACTACGTAAAGTAGGCATGGCAACATTATGAAAAGAAACAACAGAGAAAACGACTACATCAATTGGCAAGCGAGCCCACCTCCTGCACAGTTGACTTGGAGCCTTCCGCAGCAGAGGCACACTGTTCGAGCACATGATGCAGAGATGCGATCAGGTCCGACCAACAACTGTCCAGCAAAAGCAGGTTCTTCTCTTGCGCCAGGCCGCTCAGCTCCGACATGAACTGCTTCAACTGCGTCACGCATTCCACGTGATCGCACGGAGCAAGCGACGAGTCGCGCAGGATCGGCAAAACCGCATCCGTGATCTGGTCAGTGCAACAGGAAGAAAGTAAATCTCGAAGCTGGACGACCAGCAGGACCAAGAATACAGCGAAGAATTACAAGGACGTACAGCAATTGTACACAAAAGCTTACGTCCTTGCGCCCAGTAACCCAAACCCGAAGAAGTAACCCGAAAAGGCAGTTTCATGTCATTTGCATTTGCCGCCTGTAACGTGAGGTACACAGCAATCTATTTTCATTTCACAAATCAAGTTGCCTTCATTGCAGCATCACATCAAGTTTCAAATGATTCCAGGTTTTGCTCCTGCTGAAATATTTCTTGATGGCAACTTCATAAAAATGCGATTCCAGTGAAAGTCAGTAAAAAGTACCGTCAGTTTCTATTGCAACGCCAACACAGCGAATGTCTTAATCAGTAGGTCTTCAAAATTAGAACGTGGGGCTTTAGGGGGATTCCGCGATAGGTTTTACATGCATTCGCAAAGCAGTAGCAGAATGCAGCTATCACTAAAATAGTAGATTTCACAAGATGTGTTGCTTTGATCAACGTTTGAAGTGGCGTGTAGCTCATCAAGCATGGTTCTATGAAGCCAGCGATTTCATCGCTGCGTTAAAATTAAGTGAAGTTGTGCGTCACCGCGAGAATTGTACAACATCAAGCAGAACAATGCAGCCAGTAAATTTTTAAAATGACGCGTACTCACAAGATTTCTAGCGGCTTCCCGTCCTTCACACTGGGGGGACGTTTTTATTGTCTTCAGACATTCGGAAAATGTCTCTCCTAAGTTCGTTTTCGACGATTTTGGCTCAAACGTGTCGATCACAAGAAAATCTTCTGCAAATCACATTGCAGTAGGTTTGAAATCAAATCCAACTTTTACCTGCCGCTTCGCTAGGAGCATTCACAACCGCCGCAATAACGAAAGTCAAATGGCAAAATGCCCAATGTGTTTTTGACACAATCAGAAAAGCGGACTCAAAAGCCAGCTGACCCATCTTTCTAGAATCTAGATGCAACACAGAATCTCCTCAGAACAAGGTTTTCAAAAACCGCATTAACTGCTGAGCACCAAAATGCCGAAGCTTAAGCGTGTCAGATAACTAAAAATCCTTGTTCCATGTCTCCATCCCGTCTCCACGAATTATTTAGGCAACTAAACACACTGAAGAGAAAACGGTTTGACGGGCCGCATAAAAAAACAGCTTGTGGTACAAACCACAGTTGCAATCAACCTGACGTCAACAAACTGCACGTAGCGCAGCTTGTTCGCAGTATTTCCTACTCAGTCATTTGAAAACAGTAGCTCCTGGTAATTACGCTCAGATGCGTTTGTACAAGGAATGCAAGTGGAAGCAATGTCAAATGGAAAAGTTGAACGCAGCACAGTAGTCGCTGGAATGGTAGAGATCACGTTGGCTAGCTGAGCTGCGCATGTTTTCACGTTACCGAATGCACTGAACGTTATGAGTAAAATTTGCACGCATCATTTAACGGATGATTTCAAATATTTTTGTCAGAACGCTGCGCAAAGAACGCGCTTTCATGAACTTGCCTCAAAATTGAAACGAAACTTCTACTGTCGCACTTGGGCTAAATGCCAGTCAAGCCATTCGAACGATCACAGAAAATGAAAAAGGTTCCAAACTTTGGGAAGACAAACACATAAGATCATGCGCGGTGATGCGTGCGTTAATTTTCGGTAATAAGTAGAAATTCTTCTGCACAGCCAGAATGTCCGGCAAGCACAGCAGGTAAGATCACGCCTTTGCAGCGCATTGTAATTTCCCGATGCATGAAAGGAAGTAAAATTCATTTCGTGTTGCGCAACATACGTGCAGTTGATATTGCAGGGAATATAACATAACTTGCAAATACAACGTGATGCCAGATCGGAGAACTGACAAAAAGCAAAACTTGGTAAACTGCACACATAGCTTTTTCAAAGCAGGGATGGTGCAATCCAGCCTTATTGTGTGTGCTCCAGTTTCTTAATGCAGATTTTTTTGGATTTCGGCAACCTCAAAACCTTCAAGCACCTTTAATTCGTTTCANACCGGTTTTATTCAAAATGCGGGCAAGTCTGCTTAACAATAATTGTTTCACCACAGCACCGATAACACAATNTTGACAAATATGTTTATGGCGCAATTATGGCGAGATTGTTGTTTGATGCTACAGAAATCGAACGCTTCTGAGGTTCCACCATGCAAATTACCAGGCTACAAAAGCCCTGTCTATTATAGTGCCCTTTGCAAGGGCATATTTGTGCGAATCTGGATTTTCCTCTCAATTAATTTGAAAAAGTATCGGAACCGTTTACACTCCTCGAAAGATTTGCGCGTGGCTCTGTGTAATTGTGTGCCAGGGTATGAGCGCATAATTTCTGAGAAGCAACAAAAAGTCACTAGGTTTGTTTGTAATGAGCAGTAATGTGTGAAATTACGAGTACTAATTGTAAAATTGGCGATACCACAAAATCGGACTGTTTTTGTGATTCTTGCGCCTTTCAAAATTAGGGGGGTGCGAACACCACCATATTTTATGAATGGGGTGCCAGCTTCAAAAGGTTGGGAACGTATGTCCGAAAAGCTGTGAAGGCTGAAGGGAGGAGGTAGCAACATCGGTACCTATATGGGGAATAAAAAAGACAAAAACATTTCGACAAAGCTGAATGAGGAAATCAATGAATAACCTAAATAGGAACAAGAATTATTTCACACGAGGGAAAATCCTACTTTGACTGTCAATTTGTGCGTTAAATTTGTTAAGCCATTTATATTCACAGGTATCCAGAGAGTGAAACCTCGGTTGATCTACAAAAGTATGCTAAAAAAGATTATAACAAGTTACTATAAGTTTTTCAGAGAAATCAACATACTGTGGACAAGTTTAAGAGCCTCTCTAAGGGAAAGAACCCGACAATTTGTAAAAACTATGCAGGATCTTCAAAAAGTGAAAACAAGCACATTGATCGTGAAGATGAAACGAAGCGCACCAGGTGCTTTCTGACACACGTCACAGCTCAGCAAGCAGAAAACCAGTAACACAAAGTGTGTGATATCGTTATATATATATATAATTAAAAAAAAAACGTTATAAAACTTTGTTGGTGTGCAAAGTGCACGTCAATTAACAAAATCTACTGTCGCCCAACCAAGGAGAGAAGCACAAAAATTTCGAACGGTTATTCTGTATCGAGCAGATGTTGCAGTTGATCAGCGATGGGGAATATTTCGCCGTCTTTGCGCAGCGGTTAACGCTCTTGACGAATTGGGCATAAACTTGTAAACGCAAATCACCAGTTACTCGCCACTTCCAAACAAACCCCCGAAAATGGTTCAAACGTGCTGCGAAGTACCATGTTACGAAGGACCTTACTTCACAACTGCCTGTTTCGCACCAATATGCCGGTAGTAGAGAGCGCTGCAGTGACCACAAGGCGCAAGAGATCATATTTTTCCGAATACCTAACGAAATTATATAAAAGTGATAGTCACAACTACACGACCTGAATTCATCACACAGGAGGTAGAGCATGCCACATTACGCCGAAACTATGCATTCATGCACTACGTGTCGATCCAAGACAACCTCCCAGTCGTTTTCAGAAGGCATTGGTGACAGCATGCAGTGACAGGTCACTTACGCGTGTCTTCCTCTGCAAAAGATGCAGCTTTGGAATCAGTCCCAGAGCCATCTGCAAGGGGATCCGGGGGCGTAACGGCGGTCAGAACGAAGCCTTTCAACCGCAAAACCATGTTACGGAACACGCTGCCCATTTGTGACATCTGAAACAAGAAATCGCCGTGAATTACACAATGGTGAAGGAAGATTCCTGAAATGTTTCATGGAAGCGCCTGTGTCTTCGTTTAAAAATAGCATTAGTTAAAAATAAAGATAGATGCGAGTCTTGCAAAAACGGGGTTGCCGTAACTGCGCCGGAATTGATTGAACGCTAAACGATCCAGCTTGAAAGGTGAATACAGCACATGATCAGATCGTCACCAAGACCATTTTCAGCCGACGCTGCTATCCATTATATTTACCAGCGGAATCCACTGCTGGAGTTGAGCAAAGTAACCAGGAACGTACCTTTGAACCGATCTGAACAATGCGCATCAGAGTAGCTTTCTCGCTGACCACAGTCTTGGTCTGGTCTTTCCTGATAATCATGCAGATGATGTAGATGGCTTCCAAAAGTGTCTTAACTTCGGGGGGGCTGCGAAATCAACGCATTTGAAATTAGACAAGGCGCAAATTTCTCTTTAGACGTTTTACAAAACGGACACGACAACCTCGTGTATAAAAACAAGCTACGTGATCACTGTCTATCGAAAGGAATCCTTTCCTAGCAAAGAATCACAGACTAGGATCTTACAGAGTATATATTTTGCCTACAAGGTAGGCATCAGCTCTTATTCAAATAGAATCACATCATTAATCAAAGTGTCGAACAATCGATTCGGTTGCTTGTCGTGACCTTCCACGACGCGTGTTTATTTCCAAATATGGTAATCACCACGTCTTCCCTTACTCTTGCTCTACCAGACCCTTCCTGGGTTCGGCGAAAAAATTTTAAATCCGAAATTCTTTAAGGTACACAGCTTCAAACCCAGAAAATTCCCGATCACCTGTCTACGTCCCACCACACAGACGGCATCAACTTGTCACGGATCGATGCGAGCTCTTGCATCATGTGGTCGACCACCGTGAGGAACGCGAACAGGACATTACCTTCACGCTGAAACGAATTAAAACGTGTCATACATTAGACAAGGCATCCTCAATTTCAATAAGGCCTCATCGCAGCCTATGGAACGTTTCCACCCATTCTGTAGCAACCAACCAAATTCTCCAACAGGGCGTTGTAGTCCAACAGCTAAGGTTGATATTCTTCCCAAGCTTGAAATTCTATTGTTAGACTTACACTTTCACTTTCACTTGAAGACCCGGGCCCAGTGAAGCATGACGGACCAGCGCCTGACGTCATCATGGACAGGATAATAGCAGTGATGATGTTCGTGAATGCCGCGTTTCCATTTGGATTGGATGCGAATGTGCGAGCGTCCATTATGTGACAAATGCACTGCACAAGAAAGTGCGATCCGAAAAATGAAGAGAAATCAAACATCGCATGTCGTGCGTTCCAGCAAACCACTTAAGCGCAGCTGTCTTCATCCGACAAACCACCGCTTGGGACGTTTGACCGACAGAAAATGCCTTAATCGCATAAACGTAACGCAACGTTCGAAACAAACAACCTTTGTAATTTTTTGAGGGTGCCTCGACTAGATAACTTCAGGGTGTTTCCGGCGTCCTGGTTGCTTTCACGTTGGTATGTTGTACCGTAGAAAACAAACTTGCATTTTTGCAAACTTCTGGTTTTGTCGCGTGGAAGCGTGAAGGTACGGAAGGAAATTAGCGCAAAAACGTTTGGTGGGCATGACGGTCCGAAATCGTGGTTTTAGAAACCTTAAGCGTAATAAGTACGAAATACACAAACACATTTCAGACTGAGTAAAGTTCTCACCAAATCACACACGACGCACATCGTTTAGCCTTTAAAAGTTTGCTTGTGTTCATCTACAACAAATTTTGTTGGTCTTAAACAAAGCATCCACAGAGGAATGAGGTTGGACCTAAATTTTCCATATCGAAATTCTTTCAAACACATTGCACACACGGTAAACGTATAAGTAGTTTCTTGCTAACGCTGTTCTCATATTGTAAAAGTTGAAGTTAAAAAAACAACAAATGTTTCGTTCAAGAAAGGCAAGCATCAAATTCATTTGCATTAAGCAGTGCAGTACGTACAAGAGCAAAACGCAACGAACCGACAGAGAGAACAAATGAAAATATCCGAACACCTCCGACTCGAGCTAACAGAAGGTTTTGTTGCCAAGCTTGAAAAGCTCGAAAGCTCGCGCTCAACACAATGCGTCACTCAAGCTGCTCACGTGAATGGCTGCAGCTACTAGTTCGCGCTTCTTCGGGAACCTTGCTATGATGGAAAAGAGGGAACGCAGATGACCCGAAACGGCAAGAGCCAGTTCCAAGCTGTCCAAATCTCGGCTGGAACTGGCACTGCTGGCAGAGGCGCCTTTGCGGTCTTTCAGGCACGATGATATCAGTGTAACGTACCAATGCACGACCGACCTGTCAGTGAAAACCACGATTTAATCACGCTCCACAAAAACGTGCCTGCGATTAACTTGTTTTGACTTTGACGTGTCGCGTGTAGACAATTAAAAACATTTGAATGAGAAAGGTTTAAAACATGTCCCGGATCAACCGGTTCTCGTTTACGTTCTTTTTATCAGGGTTGATATTATACAAGTCAGTAAACGTGCAAAAAACACACGTTTCTATGAATTCTTACCCTTTTTCGAAAGACAGATCTTGAGGACCGATGTTATCTGTTTATGATTTGCAGCTGATTGCTGAGAAAAACGCTCAGACGTTTGTTTTGGCGAGTAGCAAGCGAAAGAAACGTTGCCAGCGATTGAATTGCAGCAATACACGCATTTTTCTGCCACAGCAGCGATCCTGAACATCGCCACTGCGGGTGCAGTTCTAAACAGAGTTCACTCAAAAAACGGCGCAACAAGAATTGACGAAAAGAAACCTACACATCGGTAGACTCAGCAGCAGTCGCAACGTCATCGAACATGTCTGTCAACTCTTCCCGCCTTTCTTGCACACCGACGTCAGTTCTGGGAAATAGTAGGGTATAGTGACAGGTGCGAAGAATGCTCGCTACCGACAGAAAATTCAGCGTTAAACTCACAAAGCGAACGCAAAGTGTGTGTTGGCAAAACAAATCTTTCTACTGCGACCCTGCGCCCACTAAAGCCAAAAGTCCAGCTCGGCAGATGCTGGTGAGATTCCGACAGAACGAAGTTCGAGAATTCAACATGTTTGATTCAGAACGGTACAAAAGGGACCCTGAGTTTCTTCCCGCAATGTGGAAGCGAGCCGTCTCAACGCAATGCTTTTTGTCATAAAACATGTAGAAAATCATTCACGCTCATCGCTGCAGCTGACTGCAAATGCGCAATCGAAAAGTTACTACAAAAAACAAAGTGCGCAAGTCAAATGACGTAACCATGCGATGACAACCACGCCGGATGATCTTGATCACATGCGCTCCTCCACTGGACGTATCGAAATACTAAATTGAATGACCTGCTGCAAAACTTGGCACACGAAGCTCGATTGCACCAATCCTTGGCCTTCAAGACTCTGTCAAGAGTCTGGGCTATTTATGGAATGCCGTGGCTCTACTGAAAGGCCCTGAGATTTTTGGTGAAGGTTGAGTTTCGTTCAGTTGCTTGCACCAGTCCTGTGCATTGATTGTAAGGTTGCGGAGTCGGAGTCGCAAGGAGTCGGAGGTGTTTGGGGGTGAGTCGGATTCCTAACAACACTGGGAGTCGGAGTCGGATTTTTTTGTCCGACTCCGGATGTCCAATTGGATCATTTTTTACATCGCACTCTTAAAGTGGGAATTCCTGTTGAAATGGATCAAATTCTTTTGAAACTTTTGTTGTAACAGAGGTTTCTTGCTGTGCACCACGATTTCCACTGATTTTAACAGCCGGAATAGAGAGTACGGAGTTGTTGGAGTAGGGAGTCGCAATCGGAAAGTTTGGGAAGGCCGGAGTCTGGGAAGGCTTTGGGAAAGTTTGGGAAGGCCGGAGATTTTACCTCCGACTCCGCAACCCTGACTGTAAGTGGGCCAGGTTGCGAGAAACTGTATTTGGGTCTATTTAATGCAATTTTATTGAAAATGCTCAGCAGCTTTGCTGTTATGGTTAAAAAATCACAATCAAGAGACCTTCAACAGGCGGTAGTCATAAAAAAGTTATAAGCAAGATTTTTCTCTGTGAAACACAGGCTTATCTGGAATTATTGTTTTGACGGTGGCATTTTCACCTTCTACAGCAGTTGCCCAATGAGGTCGCGAAATCAGTTGAAGAACGTGGTCTTGCGGTCTGGACAACGTCTTACCCGAGCCCAGTGTCAAGCGAAAATTCTACCTATTATTGTTTGTCAGTTATTTTGCTTCTCAGAGTAAAGGAATAAAGTTTAGCAATTACTTTTTTTGATGTGTGTTGTGTAAATTAAAACTTTTTGGTTAAGTGTTGGATACTCACAACAAGCTACAGTACGGGAATAACTATAACCACTGTAAAATATTGGACTTAGTCTTCGACATCAATTATTTTTCCTTTTCTAACCCAAATCCAAACGCTAAACCGGCACACTTACCTAAACACCAAACCCTAAGCCATAGCCATCAGCTTTCTCAGAGTATTTGATAATGTAGAATATTACTCTGTGCATGCACACATGGCATGAAGTCAGAAATTTCGCTTGACACCGGGAATCCTAAAGGGCAATCACTCAGTCATGTCATGATCCATCGAAACCTCATAAAATAGGGATTCTGGAAAAATCTGAAGAGATTTAGACACTTTTAAAGTATTTGAAGAAAAAGGTCTCATTGAGCCGGTTTCGTGCCAAGCCTCACCGTGATGACATGCAGTGGATTGACAAGCTTTGTACCGAATCAAGGATAATGCGACAGCCGGAAAATAATATCAGTTAATAAAAGGGTAGATCTCTACTAAAATCCTCAAAAGCGTTTGTTTAGTTTTTTTTTTCTATTTTTCGTTTAAAGTAAATTCTCCTCGAGAGATATTTGGTTTGCTTTAAAGTGTTTTTCTCCAGCACTACCAATTTCCAAATTTTCTACACTTCCCAGTTATATTACTCGCAACGAAACAATCTACCATATTTTTACGGTATGTGAGGTTTGGTCACGCGTTGTCCTAACCTAATTTCTCGGAACTTTGTTTTTTTCCACATTTTTCGAGCAAGTGTTTCATGCTCAAATTTTCCTTCCTCCCCAGTATGCAGAATACATCAAAATGTTCTTGTTCGATAAAGGAATAAAGTTAGCAGTGGACCTGAAGACAACGACCCTCGTTGAAAAAACAGGATGAAATAAATCTGCCACCAATTTCCTTCCACTTCACTGACCCATGTCAGAATTCAAAATATGGTAAAGGCAGAGAAAAAGCAAGGAAGGGCATACCTCAGAACTATACTGTTCAGCACGGTAAGGCCAATAATTTTCGCGGCCTTGCTTTCTTTTTTCACCACTTTGGAAATGGCCGACAGCTTCTCGCCTTTCTGTTGCATACGCCACGCTGTCTCCGCCATGTGGAAGTTTTCACTGTCCTGCGAATTAACACGCAAAAGATTTTCAAATCATACTTCAACAAGACAATGCAGACGTCGTGGTGAACGACATGACCACAACTGCTGCACCACAAGTAAAGAAGAACCAAAGCAGACAAACAAGACCAACGGACCATCAACATCTTCCCGTATTTCTTTTCCGTTCGGTCATCCTGTACAAGAGAAATCCTCAAGCCCATTTCCAAAGCGCGAGCGTACTCTTCCGGACTCCCGCTATCCGCCACATTCTGGTCTTCATCTTCATCATCTCCAGAAGACTTTTCGCCTTCATTCGGCTCCGATGACTGGGATGATGAGAAGAGGACAGCATCTGGTTGAGGTCTGCTGCTTGCTTGTTCGTCTAAAAAAAAAAACGCTGAAAGTAGCCAGCAAACAAAAGGTGAAACAATCACGATAAAATTCTCTCTTGTCAACAATCAAGAGGTAATAAGACGCACCACTGCTAAATTTTTATAAGAGCTCAATTCGTAAGATTTAATAATGCTGTGTCAAATGACGGCTTGAAAACGGATCGCTGCAAGTTAAAAAGCGGTGTCGACGAAGACATCAGTGACATCGTTGGATTCCACGCGTACCGTTTGCATCGTCTTTACTGTCTTCTTTCTTTTCAGAGTCTTTAGCTTCAACTTCTTGCTTTTCGGATTCTTTCATTTCTTCTTTTTTCTTTTCAAAGTCTTCAACGTCTGCAGTCTCCTGACTTTCCTCCTGGTTCTCTTCACTCTTCTTGTTCTCCTCGTCAATTATTTCAATAAGCTTGTGGCAGATATTAGACTTGCGCATTGACTTCTGCAATAACCCGTGGTTAAAAGGCTCAAAATTAATGCCAATTTCAACTTCACACAAGTTGCAAAAAATTTGAAACTCACAATTATGTAAACGGTGCCCAGGGCAGCAAATTCATTGCAAACAGGTAAACCTTCCAAAAATCAGCCTGTCAAATCACTGCCATTTTTGAATAGCGCAAGGCTCAGCCTCTGTTTCGCAGCTGAGTCATATAACAACTAGCAAACTTCAATTTACATTCTGTAATTGGTGGTCAGTGATAAAAGACGCGGTTTGAGTCGCTCTGCTCGAAAGAGAGGTGAATACCTTTCAGCAACGTTAATCCAGACAACAACGCGAAAAAAGTACGATAAGATTTATGCTAAAGTTGGTCGGCGATGGCTTAAAACTGCAGTATAAGAACAAATCACGAAAGCCGGTTTCAAGATGACCTCATTTAAAAGACGCTCACAAAATCTTCACAAGAGTTTCATCTACCTTACAGCATTTGTCATTTGCGGCAAATACACTAAAAACGCATCACTTGCGATTGAACTCATCATTTGTACACAGGTTAAATTTTGGAAAAAAAACATGGTAACAAGTGCAACAAAAGCTAACCGCGGAGAATCATCCTACCTTATCTTCAAGGGGCACGTCTTCTAAGAGAATCCTCATGATATTTACAGCGGTTCCAAACGAAGGTCGAAGAGCGCACATGTGAGCAAATGACGGGTGCTTTCAAAAAAATATATATATATAGATAACGTAAGATTCCATAAAGCAATCGCAGCCAACTTGCGAGTCAGGCCAGTTCTAGCAGACAACCAAATGAAGCTACGCAACGAAAACAAAAAATTCAGTAAGTGGATTGGATGTAAACAATGTAACCCAGCCAGCCGCCGCCACATGCACTGCCTCAGCACAGACTTTCGCTGTTTAACGCGTTAGGTTTTAACGCAAACCAGAACGAGCGCGTCGACTTATATTTGTGGGTCACGACTCCAGACTCATGCGTGAGCGAAAGAACAATAGCCAACCGATTTTGCGAGGGTGTAAAATGTAAATGAAGACCTTCTTCACGGAAGCAGAAGAACGTTGTCAATCGATACCGATACTACAAGCAAATCAAACGCACTGCTTCACACACAACACACCCGGTTTTGTGCCGGTTATTTAGTGAAAATAGCCGTTGATGCAGTAACTGTGCAGCGGAAAAATGGTTGAGGTTTCGCCGAATGGTGGATGCGGCAAACATGGAAGTAAACATGTAGCTTGCAATGTTTATGAACAAGGTGGTGACTGGGGCAAAAAAGGTTGTCAATGAGATCCTGGCGGTGTTTGTCTTGGCGTGTAAAAGGAAAAAGGATAGAGCACTAGCATCTTTAGCGATCTTCCTGCAGATCCCAGTCAGCAGTGTCTCTAACAAAAGTTAACGATAAAAACCGTTGCTCGTTAACGTGTTGTCGTCAGACGCCCTTATTTTTTCAATAGCCAATTTTGTTCGTGTCAGTTTTGAAATCCAAATAAAACTTGGCTAGTATTGGTTCGATTAAACGGGAAGAAAGCTTTGCTGGACGGCGATCGAGGCAGCAAGCTCCTGTTCTGCCCGGACGATGCATTTTCTTGGCGCAGTCAAACCTTGCGCTTCGAAGACTGAGCAATGGCGAGCCGGCAGTCTTTGTAATGGCAGTAGTTTCAGCTTTTACAACATTTCAATAACATTTTCAATTTTAATTTTTTCGTCAAAAAGTCATTAAAACCTCGTCGACAACTTTGATCAATTTTACCACAACCTTATGCTTTCCATTCCTATACAGTCTTTTTAAAGGCACCGGGATGACCTCGCATCCGGTCAGGCCACTCATCGGGAGGGAGGCGTACACAGACGACGTTCATTCAGTGGCGCTTGATCGCAATACAAGGCATATTTTTCGGGTACAAGACATTTCGGTCTGAGCCATTTCGGTCACGGGACATTTCGGTCGCGACATTTCTGTGCATAAGGAACTGATGAAATTTGTGAAATTTGTTGATGTAAATGAATATCTGGGCAGGATAATCATTTATCCGTATAATACAAGACAAATCAAAACTCGACAATTTGCTTTGCCAAAAGCACGCTCAAACTCGGGTGCTAAAATGATAAAATTCAGTGCAATAGAAACCTTGTCAAAAATTCCTTCAGAAATTAGAAATATAACGTGTTTGGCACTTTTTGCTGCAAAGTATAAGAAATATGTATTACTCGGCTACTAGAAACGTACTTTGTGTTCTTATTGGTGCACATAAACCAGGTGCATTGATTTAATTATTTTAACGCTGTTACAGTGGAAACTGTCACATCATGAAGTATCTCCGTTTTATTTTATATCGTGTGGTTTTCGTTGCGTTCACCAAAATTGGTCGCATCAAACGTTTGTATGAAGNAGTGGGGTGCCTCTAGTGTACAGGTGCAAAGCAAAAACAAACTCGTATGCCTGCTGCACTTCAANCGAATTTCCGTTCTCGCGCATGCATTGACAGCGAATTCTTTTCCANANTGCAAAATTGGACGCCTAGTTCTCAACCTATTTCAAACTCGTGACACCATTACAGTGCTGTGCCAGTTTATAACTTTGACGCAATTCCTCTTCAGCATTCACGAATATTTCTTAATATGTGACAACAGTAAATGTTTAATCTGACAACTTTAAACCATTTTCTTCTGGCGGCTTGACCTTTGCCTGGAACGCATTTTGCTTCAATAAAACATATAACCGCATTGCACGTATTAAATTTTATACCCGGAGCAAAAGACTTTTACTTACTGTATTACACTGTTCCCTTTACACTAAAGTAGCTTCGTCCTTGGGAGGTCTGCAGCCTAAATGACCCCTGGTCCTTCGCAGCCTCCCATTCTCTCAAGCTTTTTAAAAATCGATGTACTTGGAAGTCATCGCAGTACTACATTATAACAATCATGATGGCGTCATTCATGCATGTGTCTTATACGCTTGTGTTTCATCAAAGTAAATGTATTTGCGCCACGAGGCGTATACTCTCTACTGTCGCCACGTACATACGCTCGAATTTAACGTTCGGCCCATAAAGCAACTGACAGAATGCAACCGTTCGAGGCTTGCATCATTGAAATTTCCATTTGCTTTTATTCTGGCTAGCACGATCGTTGCTATGTAACGATAGTTACGCAACAATGAATTAGAAGTTCTTATGAGAACTCGTCGATTGTTGCGTAACGTATGTTACAGAGCAATCATAATGCCAGTTAGTTCTCTGCATACTAGGTTTACTCATATTAGCCCGTTACTGAACAATAATTTTGTTGGTTTGAAATTATTCTCGAACGGGAACTTGTATATGCAAATCGATTGGTTCAAAAAACATTCAATCTGATATGAATTATATTTTAAAAATGCTTGTTTGTTGAGGGCAGCTCGGGCTTTAACGGATGAGATGAGCTCAAGTAAACGTCTGCGTACTTGGCTCATTCATATTCCCGAATTGACAATCATTCGTTTGAAATTATTTTCGAATGCGAACTGTTCACTGGACTGGAA
>JGI24159J19872_10000720_pt1 | contig 32121 bp, 20 predicted proteins | sample Ectturendosymbi4_FD_19872 | JGI IMG/M metagenome (IMG submission 19872) | reverse complement strand
ATTTATAGGTCTGGATTCATCAAAATATCAAGAACCCCCGGCTTAAAACTTACGTAGCTGACACGGAATTGGCTCAATATGAGTGTTGGCATTGGCTCAATATGAGTGTGTTGAAACGATTGTTTCTATTGTCGAATGAAGGGGAAAAGAGGCCATACTGGGCAATCATTTATAGGTCTGGATTCATCAAAATATTAAGAACCCCCGGCTTAAAACTTACGTAGCTGACACGGAATTGGCTCAATATGAGTGCTGGCATTGGCTCAATATGAGTGTTGAATTTTGAAACTAAGTTCATTTATTTGAAATACAAACGCATTTGTTTCAACATTTAACATCGATTCGATCATTGAACCGGGATTTCCTTCAATCATAGCTAAGCTCGCTTTTGCAAGAAAACTCGGAAGCAACCTGTGCGAACTGTGAGGAGTTTTTCTTCGGCCATTTTAAAACATCATTTGAATCTTGAATTCATGATTTGAATCATTACAGATTGAAAAACGCTTTAGCGTTATGTAACCAGGAACGATCAAGTCAGAAATTTAGAGTAATGGCAATAACCTAATGTTAAACTCCTCACAAAGTTGCAATTACAGGTTAAAAAAAGAAATTTTATCAGGTGTTTTCCTGCTTTTCAGCCGAAACAGGAAAAATTACTTACTTAACCAACAGTTTTTTGTTTGAGTACAATATCATAAACGACCCGCATGCTCTTTTCACAGCATGAAACAGTTTGAAAGACAATGTTAGCAAGCGTAGTAGCCGCTAAATGTTTTTCCTACATAACATTAACGTTTGGAACGTTTGTTACTAAACTCTGTGTATAACGGGCCAAACTCGAACGAAGATTAAGTAGTGTCAGTTTGTATCAATTGATCATTAGAATTCGGCGCTGAGAAGAAAAAGCAAAAACATTAACTCTGAGTAAGGAAGGTATGCACCGAATCAAGCAAACTTTGGATCTCATAAAATAAGTAAAAGTAAAAGCAGGAACAAAATAAAAAGTACAAGCTGTTTGGCGTGCTTTGAGCTACACTTCACCACTGTTATGAAACGACATCTCAGCATCATCTAGCTGTTTTGAAGAAAAAGAAAATGAACCTCTTTCTCTAAAAGGATACATACCTGATTCTTCACGGAGAGATGGTTAACAGAAGGTATTGGTTCGCACGACCTACAGAACGTAGCAGGCCGCGAGATGAAAATTGGTGGGATCTGCGCGCTCAAGGCATCAGGCCAAGCTTTGACATTACCCTTGTTCTCTAGACAGTTCAGGAACAAGCTTGCCACCTGTCTATGCGTCATAGCGTAGTTGTAGACGTTGAATTGAGACAGTTTGCCTAAAAAATGTTAAAAAATTCAACTAAATTTTAAAATTGTAATAACATAGGCGAACCTAGATCATTCCAAAGTTAGTGACGGCAAATCTTATTTTTGCCACAAAAATAAATTTGTTTTATGAGTAAAGATATTTTTAAAAAACAGTAAACCTAGCCGAATATCATGTTTCAGTTTTACAAACTAGAACAACGTATCTCACCGATAAATTCTTGCGAAGATGAAAAGCATCCGTCCAAACAATCTTGTTCCTGACCGAGAACAAAAACCCCTCCACCTGGTATGACGCTTCCCGTCTGTAAACCCTTGCCACTTGCCTCTACTGCCTGGTCCAAGTAGATTACCCATGACCCGTCTTCGCTCTTCCAAGTCACCACTACGTGGTACCATTTTCCGTCGTTCAACTTGCGCGAGTCGGTAACCATTGCTTCGCCGTTCACATATCTGGTCGGACCAGAAAGACAAAGAGCAATCTGTTTGTACATTGTGATTCGTTCATTACAAGCACGAACCAGTCAACTGCTAGCAAACTACGTTTGGGTCAGCATGACAAAAGTAGCAAAGACTGTTAACTATTTCCGCTTCATAGCTGAAACGTTTACCGTTGGTGGGCGAAAATGCGACTCGTCCTGTGCAGAGCTGTAATTGATCAAATCTTCCTCTTCCGTTTGTTAACAGAAAATTCGGTTTAAACCGATTTTCATGAAAGTTTAAGCTGAAACGCTTTTAACTGCTTTAAGGCCAGAACATGTTTTCAAGTGCGATGAAGTATCTGTCGCTCTCAGTTTAGTTCGAATATTCGGAATATCAGTTCACGATTAAACCCAAACCAGAAAAACAAGCAAAAAAAACAAAAAAATGCAATAACCGACAATAATTTCTTAGTCAAAAGAAAGAGCAAAATAGTGCCAGTAAAACAATATTTACAATGCTAAGGTTTATACTGGCCACAGCAGAGTGTTTGAAGTCACGCAGCAAGTGCCCAAAATGGTATATGTTAGAAAAATGGTGTATTAAAATACAGGAAAACGTAGTCTGGCAATTGAAAGGTGCTATTTTTCTTTACTGCTGCACTTCTCTCAGCTCTGACATACCTATCCTCCGGCTTCACAGGAGGTACAATACCAAATGGTGTGTTTATACAGCATACTGCGAGATTCAGTGATTTCAACCATGCCACTTACTACGAAATGATAAATACTACCTCTCACTTCAAGCTTATGTTTAACCATGATGCCAAAAACTTAATTCAACTTAATCTATGGATTGCAAGTCTGAGACATACCCACTTTTGACTACACTGTGTTAGTATCAAATCAGTGTTGCACACAATTAAGGAGCAGTATTTTCAATTTAGAAAGGAAATTTACTACAAATTTAATACTTGAGATGAACAAATTTTATGCCAACTTTCCAAATACTTATTATGAACTTCTTTCAAATGCAGGTCCGACCACATTCCTATGTTTACCGCAATATACACGACATTTTTATATTGTTGCAGTTGTGCAGAGTTTGATTTGCATGTTTTGAAAAACGTCTTAAATAATGCAAATACTATTTGATTTACCATGGCCAATACAAAGCAAGTTCGCTCTGGTGTATTGACAACCGTCCATGGATGGAAAGTTTCTAAACGTTGCGGGAAGACATGCAAGCACTACAATCACCGCAATACCAGGATAAACCTGATACGGTCTGCAAAACACTTTTTGTTTTTAGCGTCTGACCAGTTCTATGGAAAGATACATGAGGAGCCTTTCACCACCAAAAAAGCGGATAAATTTTCTACGAAGAACACTGCGCTTCTTTCAAGAGGTGACACGTGCCCACAGGTCCTCCGGATGAGGCCCTGTGACAATGCAACCTTTGTTTGTGAACGCTTCAAACCAATCAGTCAATTTTCCTTTGTGCTGCATAAAAGTCACATGCAGGTTCAGAAAAAAATTTTAAACTTTTTTGTTGTTTTTTTTTGTGAAAAAAACAACAACAGCTGCAATGAAACGCTACAACTTGATGATTCCAGACTTGCCATAGGTCTTATCTCTTGCTTTTAAAGCAGCAGAGTAGAATTTTACATTTTCAAGATAAGAGATTCCACACGTATTGCGGGCTCAAGCCGCCTCCGTAAACAAGGCATATTCACTCACAGTGTTAGGGCTTCTAGGTTGGTGAGAGTCAGCGTATCGGCCAAACGACCCTTCCCGATGCTGTACGAAAAAGGAGTCCCTTCGCTTTCAGTATAGTTAGAAAACATGTAGAAGGCGACCGTGACTTCGGTCAAGTTCCCGATACCGTCGCGCATGTGCACGTGATAATAGCTATTTGTCTTCAAAAACGCCAAGTCGAAATCTGGATCCAGCTCTGCAGAAAAAAAATACGTTGTGTCACTTACCTCAAAGCAGGGGCTCCAAACCTTTCAAGCATGTGGCCCAATTACAATACACAAAGAACGTAATACACAAACAAAGAATCCGTGGCCCACCGACTATACACCTTCTCCAATGCGACAACTGTTGCACATGCACAGAGCAGAGATAAGAACAACCTTTAATAACACAAAGTACGCTACAAACAATACCAAGGCTGAGCCTGTTTGTTGTTAGAAAGCATGATTCGAGGCTCAATGCATGATAATGCACAGATCAAGTCATCTTCCACACAGGCCCGTAACCAGCTTGGGGCACCAGGAGGGGCGAAGAGTTTTCTGAGAGGGGCCCAAATTTTTTAACTATGTCCAATAGTTTGAAACTGTGTCCAGCAAATTTTTCCATGGGGGGCGAAAAATTTTCTAGGGGGGCTTCGCCCCCCTTGCGCCCCCTGGTTACGGGCCTGCTTCCACATTAAAGTCTGTTCCTAGGTTTCATTTTCATGGCATTTCATGGCAACCTGTCTGTCTGAAATTGCCTTCAGTAACCGGAAACTGCATATTGTCCACAACGTGGTAGACTATATGTGGAAATGTCCATGTTGCAGTTATTTCTAACACATAATGACGAAAGAGAACGTATTATGACGTTTGTAGCTCAAGAGCTACCTACGTTTGCGATTAAAAGGTTCAGCTTGCAAAAGGTATTCAATTTCAGTGACATCAGGGCGTGACCCATTAAAAAATTTTCGTGGCCCACAGGTTGAGAAACCCTGCCTATAGCTCAGCTCAGTGTATGAGGTGGGTTGATGAGGTCTGCCAGCAGGTTAAGCAGACTGATAGAACGTGAGACATTTCGCGAGGTTCGCAGCGTTACCAACACTGGTAAAGTGACGACAGAAATTGTAAAGTTTTATTGGGTCTTGACTGACGATAGAAAAGAAAACAAACAAAACATGTAGTGTTTGCAACTGCTAGCATTTTTACGTAGAAAGTGAATTCGTCTTTAGCCCCAGTAGAAAGAGACTGGGAATGATATAGTCTCCACAAATTTACTTTCTTCAATATATGAGTTATACATGCTAATAGCTTGCATTGCCTTCAAAAACGGAAAGAATGGCGTTTTTTTAATATGCGCTGATGTCTCCATCATGTTGGGCTTTGAAAACAAGCATACTAACCGTCATGCCAAAGATTTGTGAAAAGTAAAAAACAACGTGACCTCAAGTATTCATGCTTTGGAAAACACGTTTCAGGAATAGGCAGTGTACATGAAGTGCGAGGATTGCTTTTTAGAATGTGCGGATATTAATTGTCGCAACAATACAGGCGGTGATGAGCATGGCAACAGAAATACGTGTGAAAATAAGCCGAGACAGAGATTAAGCCAAGCAAAGAAAGTCCGACCACACATATTGCTTCCAGCGCAAACTATGAGAGTTAGCACTTCACGATGCTTACCAACACAGTCCGGACACAAGTCCACAGCTGGTGGTCAAATAACATGACCCTTTCCAGTGTTCAGACTTAGAGGATTGAAAAGTGTAGCCGGCAATGTTTTTACCACAAGGTGGTGGGCGACATAATCGGTCGCGAACCACAGAAGGATGTATACCTGTTTCACAAAAAGGTCCACTGAACGTCGGAGCGCAAATACATCGAAAGTCGTTGACAAGGTCAAGACACGTGCCTCCGTTCGAGCATTGGATGTCCACGCAGTCGTCGATATTTATTTCGCACAGGTCGCCTTCGAAGCCAGGTGGACACGAACAACTGAGCAAAAATTCCAGTAGCAAGGTTAGGCACAAGAACGTTTTAGATCTATCACGATCCTGTTTTTTTTCGGTCATAGACCGAAACGTTTTTTTAAATGACCGAGAAAACATTAGGTCATTTTGGTCAGAATGTCTGAAAACATAGGCTAATGAACACCGTTACGGCGAGTTTCGATGTAACTGTGAGGCAAATGACCGAAATGTCTCAGTGGCAAAAATGTCTCAGCAAAAAATGACCGAAAGGTCTCAGTGAAAAAATATCCAGATGACGATTATTCAAGCATACTGCCAACAATACCTGTAATCAACTGGAGATACTTGATCAGTGCAAAAACTGATAAAAACAGTGCAATAACCCGAACTTTAAATAAAGCTTCAGGCAAAACTAGGCAAAGCAAGTTGAAACAGGCCCAGAATGACTTACTTGCATTACAGAAGGAACAGTCACCGAACTTAATTGGAAAAACAATGGAACTTTGAAACTTACTTGAACGCATTCACCAAATCGGAGCAGGTTGCCCCGTGAAGGCACGGGTCGGACAGACATTCGTCTATCTCCTGTTCACATTGAAAACCGGTGTAACCTGGTGCGCATGCGCACTCGAACGCGTTTACGCGGTCATAGCAAGAGCCGCCATTCTGGCATGGAGAACTGGCACACTCGTCGATGTCGACTTCGCACAAGCGACCTGAGCAATCACAATATTTAACGCAGTTGTGGTGAAAAATTACTTTAAAATCCTAGCAAATATCTTACGAAAGCATTTTTTGAACTGCGTCCAGTTTGTCCTGAAAGGGGAACTGATTTTTTCTCCAATATGCAAAACTCAGGGTCGCAACCAGCTGATATTTTCGGGGAGGGGCAAAATAATTGTAACATGTTGCTGCAGTACTTTCAGGAGGGCAAACTGGTTGTAACTTTTTGTTATACCTGACAAGTAAAAACTAAGCATGTTCTTGAAAATTTCTAGGGGGTCAAATGCCCGTTTGCCCGCCCGCTCATTGCGGGCCTGGTAAAAATGCATAGGATGCCTGTTGCATCTAACGAAGTTTGACGAAGTGCATGAACACAAGAGCATAAAATCTGCCAAGTACTTCCGTTTATCGAGAAAGAATTTTGACTGAATTTTGCATCGATTTTATCTCTACATCGAACCGACGAGGCCGTTTTACAAGGCAGAAGCGAACGAGACTGCAAGTAAGTTTTCAATTCACGGAAAATGCTCTTCCACGTAGCTTTAACGACCCCTCGCAACGCACTGCAGTCAACGAAACTTGGGAGGAGAACCTCATTTCACCTGTGTAACCGTCCGCGCAAATACACTCAAAGGCCGCCAACTTATCGACGCAAGTGGCTCCGTTCATGCACGGTTCCTCGTCGCACTCGTTGGTTTCAGTCTCGCACTGAATCCCTTCGTAACCGGGGGCGCATTGGCACCTGAAAAAATATTTAAACCCCAAGTTGCATAGAAAGAAGCATTAAAGAACTTCAGTAAATCACGTTGCGTTAAACAACTGAAAGCTGCTTTCCATCTTTTCAGCGTTAATATATAATTTGCTAGAGAGTAAAAATTGACTTAAAGCTGACCCCTGAGTTTGTTCAACCCAGCATACATGGCCCATGCCGTTGCTTTCGCGACGATCAGAACGGCGAAGACACGAGAACATTTTGCGGAGAGTTCTCACACAACGCAATTGCGAGTACAAGGTTACAAGCAATGTAACTGCACAACACAAGAATTGCCCTTCGAGTGCCTTCGACGATCGCCCGGGAAGAGATTTGTTTAAGGTGTTGAAGAGACCGTCCATTTCTCAACAGCACGCACTTGGTCTTCGACGAGGTTGTACCGATGGGAAGAAAGTAGGCAACACGACCAGACTCCGACGAAGATTGCATCCACATTGGAGTTTCCTTGCTAAAGTCATTATGCCGAGGGCTTGGCCAGACTGAAGCAAGTTCTAATTTTTAAGGTCTTGGTACGACCCGGTCGAGATTCTAACCACGCCGAACAACGACCTACCAGACATGAAGCGAGCGCTCTAACCACTAGGTCACACGTCCAACCCAGCATAAAAGCTTGTGAATCACTGTCAAGGCGGCTACAGAATACAGTGCTGCTCAATAAGCGAACAGTACCGTGCAAATTTTTATCTTGCGAACGTTCCGAACATGGAAAGCTGCTTCCCAAAGCATGAAGTCAGAAAAAGACTACGGCCAGTTGTCTGTCCTACACCAAACGATACTGAACTGTTGACAACAAAATGCTTTGAGACAGAGAGTGGGATGCAGTGCAACGTACGTGAATCCGTTGATTTGATCAATGCAAGTTCCGTCGTTGGCGCATGGATTGCTTGAACATTCGTCGATTTCGATTTGACAATCAACACCTGTTGGCACAGAAAGTGTACCCTGATGATGTTTCTGCACTTCAGTCTCTGCTAAAGCGCGGAACTGCTCAAGATGTCTTGTCACTGCACGTCATAATTAAGGAAGTGCAATCTAAGCAATACGGATCAACTGCTGCAAAAAATTGAAATGCAAAGACCCCTCACCTGTGAATCCCGGCGTGCAGGTGCAAGTATATCCGGCGCCGCTTGGTTCGCAGCTTCCACCGTTTTGACACGGATCTATGAAAGAGCCCACTGGTTTGGCAGCAGATACTTATCATAGAAGATTTTTAAAAAAGCAACAAAAAATCCCATAATGTTTGCTGGTATCGGAAACAATCCCGCAACGATTTTATTTGTTTTTGCTATATGTAATTACATAAATGTTAATTTTTATAACAGACACACTTAAGCACTATCCAATACACAAGGACAGAGTTAAATTTCCAGTGAAACAACGCGTTCGAAAAATTGTAGCAATCAGGTCCTTCGGTCTTCGGTCTTGACTGCTACATCGAGTCCTTTGTGGCAATCAAGTCCTTTGTACAAATCAAGTCCTTTGTAGCAATCAAGTCCTACTACATTGTTTTGAAAAAAAAATTCATCGCACAAGATAAATTCCACTCTCACTATTCAAAGCTGAGCATTACATGTCAACCTTACCAAGAAAACAGCTGCTGAAAGGCAGGGTGTTGTTGACGTAGGACATTCCCAATACATCTTCATCGCTGAGTGTGCCTGGCATAATTGTAAGAATACCTAACAAATAACGATGAAAAAGATTACCAGCTTCTTCAAACTTTTCGATTTACCAATCACATAAGTTTTTGAGTTTTTTAAACGAGTGATCATAGGAACTGAAGAATGTACGAAGGGTTTTAGTCAGAATCTATATTATCGTTCTGAAAACATTCGTCAATGAAATGAGAGGAGGCTTCCATTGACAAAAAACAGTTGGTTAACATGTCTGCCATGCCTGTTGTAAGTTACCAAATAAAAAACAAACAATTTGTGGTGTGGCATGGAGACAAGAAGGTTAATATGCTGTTGATACGACACACTGATAGGATGAAAAAGTAAACTGTACAACAAAATAAACAAAATGCCGCATAGTTTTTATTGAATGTCGCAGTGGGAGTCATTAAAGCCATGCATATGTGCGCTGTATGTAGAAACAGGGAGATAATAGTACATAAAGGCAAAGCCACAATTCTTACAAAAGATACATTCTGTAAGCAATAGTAGTTGGGCGAGCAATCACTGTTCTATCACCCAAGTTCACAAAAAGTAATTTGTCACCTCTGCTGGGCGCAAATGATTAAAAAGCGTTAAACCCAAAGGAAATAAAGCCCTCTAATATAGGGCCATTGTGCTGTAAAGCTTTAGGTACTTCCAGAACAAGTTTCTTCAATACGAAAGCTGTGATTTCCCTGAGCAAGACCATACAGCCTTAAAGGCAACAAAAATTTTATGTTTGCAAGAATCCAGTTTCTTTCTTGCTTATTTATTGTGATTCTCACATGTTTTTTTTATAACCAATAACATGCAAGTTGAAGGTACTGCATCAATTTTTTTGCATGTTCGACTAGTTATACCAATTCAACTACATGTCATGGTTTAACAGGTAAACCAACATCTTGGACCTCAAAAAAGATCAAAGGTATAGATGTAAGCTGGACCATATAAATCTGAATAACGTCACATAGCAACACAAATATTAAATTTTCATTTTTATAATTGAAACCATGATTTGGCTCTAAAGTATACAGAAAGTATGCTGCATAGAAGTGTTATGGGTTATACTAAACCAGGGACGTAAAGAGGGGGACGAAAGGGGCTACGGCCACGGGCATCCAAGGTGGGAAATTACAAAAATTACATTTTATTAAAATCCTGCAACTAGATGCTTCTTCGTATTGTAAGGCTATACTAACACATCCTGCATGGATTCAATTTTGCGAACATGTTTTTTGTCAACACGTGTTTTTCCGTATTTCAAATGCCTGTATTTCTGTAATTTCTCAATATTAGAATTTGTTAGGGGGACATACAATCAAACAGTTACAATCAAACAGTTTCCTCGGGCACCACCAGACCTCTGCACGTACCCGTACTGAACCAATAGGTTTCAACAAATTTCCTGAAAGCGGAACGTAAACTTACTTCGGTTAATTGTAAAGAACAGTGGCATGCGATCAACTTCGGAATGGAGTACAAATCTCGACAGCAAGGCAATTTTTTGATTTCTTAACAGGGTTAAAAAACAAAGCGATCGCTTCGTCTCAACGCCAACAACTGGAGAACTATCGCAATTTCGACCTTTCGAACGTCACAGTTCAGTTATAAACAAATAGTGAGCCACTGTCCACTTGGGGAACTTGCACAGACATGCGCTGTAAGTTGCGAAACAGGCGTGTAGGTACTATACCTACACTAAAGTTTTTTTCTGATGTATGAAACTGCCAACTTTTAGAATATGTAGGTTTTAGCGGAGTTACTTCTGTTCCGTTGCTTGCGGTGTGGACGATTACGCAATGTCTAAAATCACCCCGAAAGTGGCAATTGATAACATCTGTAGCAAAATCAAAAGCAGGAAATTGACTCTGAAAAGGTCATCGACGACAGTGGGCTCTTGCTGGTGAGTAGCGCCATTTCCCCGCTTTGACAGAAACACCATCACGCAAGCAGCTGAGTGGCTGGGCCAATTCCCACGGCTTTTGAACAAGCGTCGGGCCTTTCTGTCCACGCAGGAGAAAGCGCTCATCGGAAGCAATAGTCGGTGAAGGAAGCCGTAAGTCTTGACAGCAACGAAGAAGTCGCGTTAAAAGGTCCGAATACAAAACTGCCGGATCTATCGACAACACTGGTGGATTATGGCGGATTACCTCGCATGAATCGGACGTCGTCGAAAGCATAAGATTCTCAATGCACTGTTATGAGATAAAACTATGAAGACGCTGTATGGTATCGCGATTTTTCCTATCGCATTTTTTATTATATCGTGCGAGCTTCCGATTGTAAACAGCTGCCCAGAGAAGTGCTTGTGCGGCAGCAACGCTGTTCACTGCGCGTCAAAGAATCTAAGACGCTTCCCGTCCAACCTGCCCCCGAGGACGCAACAGCTGCTCTTGCAAAATAACACCATAAGCAAGGTGAGACGACCGACAAGCAAGATGAATATCGTCAGCATGTGCGGCAAAACAAGTCATGGCAGAGGGCATCAAATCAGTGAAATTAGTGGAAATAGATTTGCAGATGCAGAGTTAATTGTACTATTAGGAACTTCCAGGTTTCTTAGTCTTGGAAAAATCGTTTTTTTTGGAAAAAAGAATAGTTTTGGTATCAACTAAAACTTGTCAGTTAGAATACTCTTAGAAGCCGAGCTTGAACTTTAAATTGCTTCTAAAAACCATTAAGTGTGATTCCTCTTTGCCCAACAGATATAGCGAATGCCAGTGTGGGCAAGGCACGTTGGGTTAGTTTTCTTTTTTAAGCATTCTGCATACTCTTTCGCAATGGTTGATTAAACATCCAATCCATTAAAACAAGACAGCGGCATCAGAAACGGCCACAGGCGTCTCAGAAAGATAGCTTGAGCAAATCATCATGAGTTATAGAATGTGATGTGGAAACGGATGCAATAATGTACTATAGGAGTTGATTTGCGGTCATCATCCTTGTTAAAAAAGCATGGAAAATGCAAACACAACAGGAAGTGTGAAAATATGATAATGAATGTTCATAATCTTCGAAGGCAAATCAGAAAATTTTGACATATATCATCAAGAAACGCCTGCAAAACTGTCTACGTCTGTGTAATGATAAATAGTTCTGTTTCTTCGTTGTTTGCTGTAAACTCTGTTTATTTTCATTTGGTACTTAACGACATAGTTTCAACCAGCATTTTGCCTAGAACTTTCCGATGTTTTTCTTTACTCCCCTGAAGTGGTTTTAGCATGTCGCGCCGTGCGGGATGTCAAACGGCTGCAAAACCCCTGTAAAAGTATTCACGTAAAAGCGAAACCTCTTTAATGCCACGTTTCGCGCTATACTGTTTTTCAGACAAAGAGACCGCGCCAATTGCAAAAAAATTGAAATATTTCGTAAACTGCTTTGGTACATCATTTACTCTAACACTTTCTGATATTAGTTCTAGAGGGGATGTACTTTTATCTTATCCCAGCATGGCCTGTTTATGCTAAGGCAGTTTTTTAGCCGCCACTACTTTGAAAAGAATAATGTCAAGTTTCTGCTGAGGGTCATGTCCGAATACAGCGCTCGATTTTGGCCAATGTATTTCCGGGTGTCAGCAGGGTAAATAGCTCGGGAAAACAAAAGGATGCTTGAACAGTATGCTGTCTTAATGCATACAATACCACAGAAAAGAGCGATCATCATTTGTTGGAGAAAGGCCGAGAAATTTCGGTAGATTCTGATTTAATTTTTCCTTGGTGACCTGAAACATGCACAACCTGAAAAACGTTGTCACTTTCGAAGTCACTAGGTTGGAATTTAAAAGGGTTTGCTAGTAGTTCGATCGGTTTGGACAAAAAGCTTGTGTTATGTCACTGATTCTGTTTTTATTGGTTGTGAACTCTCTGCGCATGGTAGGAACCGCTAGTGCAGGAGTTCCCAACCTAGGGTACATGTACCCTAAGCAGGGTCCCTACGCAGTCTTGAAAATTATGGAAAAAAATTTGCCATTTTCCAGCCTGGAAAAGGTCTGGAAAAATTTTTTTTGTTCCGTTAGTATTGAAAAAGAAAATAATTTTTCCGACTTGATCTTCAGACATACATTTTCATAATATTTTATTCAATATTGATATAATTGTAGTTATATCGTGTTAAATATTAAAGCGGTTGTATTTGTCCTGGGTAGATCACACGGAAATATTAGGTCTGAAAAAAGTCTGGAAAATGTCTGGACAAGGTCTTGAAAAAGTCTGGAAATTTATTTTCAAAATTGCGTAGGAACCCTGCTTAGAGGTACATTTGCCTATCTAAAGGGGTACATTCAGAGTTAGCAATAGAAGGGAAAAATATAGTCCTATATAATTTATTTCCAAACATTTGTACATACTGTATATCAGTGAATATCATTTTCAAAAATCGTTATATGCTTATTGTTACTTATATGTATTGTTAGTCATGTTAAGATATTTGGCAAAAAGTTGATCTGTGCCAAATAAAAAAATGTAGGGGTGTATGCTCATCTGTCCAAATGCTGAAGGGGTACATAATAATCAGAGAAAGGTTGGAAACCCCAGCCCTAGCGCCTTCATTAAATATCTGCTGTGTATTAACAAGCCTATGAAGGTCAAGGCAGTGGTTTTCTGTGAGACACTGGGTTTTGCTTCGAAAAGCTATGATTTGTTGTTTTAAAAATATCTTATCAGGCAAAAGCAATTCACTTCAAAAATTGGTGAAGGAAACATGCGTTTTACAGTATAAGAAGGTTACGTAGTCTAAAGCACTGGACGTATTGTCCTTGCCTCAGGAAAAGCTTCAACGTATGTGTCAATTTGATTGGCTACTGGCTTAAAACCGTGAGGCGTTTCGAGTTGTCCTAGGACTGCTGTCCCCGCGACACCCCCCAGAGGAAAAGCGGGTGCGAAAGTGAATGAATGGATGGGTTAAACTTGCTGTTGCATTGTTGTTGCTTAGATGAACAGCCATTTGAACACACATGCAAACTAAAACAATGACTATCGTTAATTCAAATCCTTCAACTAGCTGTGTGTTCAGATGCGTTGTATTTTCGATTTCACTGGCGTTTTCCAGAAATAGCCAGTGAGATAAAACCAATATTTAAATACTGCAGTTAGGCATTGCTTCTTGTAAGAGTCCGGTAATATCATTTTCGCGTGAGGTAGGGACAAAAGTGCTATGCTAATTTGCGAAAGGGGCTCTGTCATGCGTTTCAGAAAAAGTTGGAGCACTGGACATTTCCACCTTATTCATTAGACTTTTGGCATTGTGGCGTTATCAACGAATATTCTTTTTAAAAGTCAAACTTGTATCTGCGGGGCGCTTTAATAGCCCATGGGCACTTTTGCAGAACAGACAGAATTAGAGATTTACTTTCACAACTTTTTCACCCAATTTTTCAGCCGATTCACCCGTAGGCCAACCGTCTTGTGAATTATTTTTCGTGCTGCGGGGTTGGTGAGGGTCATTCTCGTTTGGTTTCATCACATGAGCTGTTTGGTGTCGGACAGTCATTGCTTTTGCCTTATCGAGTAACATTTAGCTATGGATTGCACATTACTACTTTATAAAATTGCAAATTTAGCAATTAGTTTTTCAGCTGTGCTAAACCTGCCAATAAAACCTCTGGCTACCATGTTCATCTGCGCCTTTCAGCACAACAAAAAGTTGTCTCAGGGAATAGCTGTAGCCCGTAAGTTGTCAAAGAAAAACGTGAGGTATATCAGGCACCATCATAATGCTGGTTGATTGTAAATGTTTGTTATATTATGAGACTGCACAAGCAGAGAAGGACGAGTCGAAAGAATGTAGAAACCTTTGGAAAGCTTGAAAAAGTGTTGGCACGTTTCAGGCGAAAACCTCGCGTACGCTCTTGTTTAGAGCGATTCAACATTCGATCGTAAGGTAACTAAAACCGAAGATTGCTCAAACGATAACTACGGATTGCTTTCTACACTTCTGCAATGTACATCATTTAAAACGCTGTGAAACTTGCAATGCAGAGAGTTTGCAACCCTTACCTTATTTTTAGGTCCCACTTGACTTCCTGAGAACTAACAACGGTGTTCATACCGTGTTACTCAACAACAACCGTATCAAAGTGTTGGTGCCTGCTGCTTCAACTGTTCGGAAGTCTTTGCATTATCTCGATCTTGGAAATAACCTTCTTCGACGCATTTCACGAAAGGCATTGTCGCAGCTTGGGGCGCTGCGTTTTCTCAATTTTAGCCACAACAAAATATCAAGTAAGAAATTCTTTTTTACACGGTTAAATCCTCGGTGTTCAGTTGCAATGCCAAAAATACAGATGAGTCTTTCAAAATGTAACTTGATGATGCTGCACCAACTGCATCTTTACGGGGAAGTTTAGTCTTAACGCCGTTTTACTCACGCCTGCCCAACCTTCTTGGTGTTGCGGGCCACTTTCACAAGAGGAAATTCATTGCAGGCCACAAACTTGTTGTGACGTAACTATAATCTATTGTGACGTAACACATCCCTTGATTTTGATAAGTTTTATGCGGTGACACGAGGTGATAATGTGTCCTGTTGTTGCACGCAGTGTTGTCAGCTTGTATAGATGTAAGCCAAATCTAAAAATTTGACATATTTTTGAAGCGTTTGTTATACAAGCTTTTGATTGGTAGGCCCATAACAGAAACAACAGGTATAATTTTGGTGTGTTTTGATGGCAAATATACTTGAGCCTATAAAAAATACTAAAACTTTGAAAAGTCTGCTTACGAACTTGTTACATCGCGGGCCACTTAAAACAACCTCGCGGGCCGCGGGTTGGGCAGCCTTGCTCTAAGTCCTAACACATTTCCACTTTAACTGGGGCTTTGGAAAATGGCACTGGCTGAAATTCAGCCTTTAAGCAACTTACAGATAGAAGCATAAGAAGTCGAGATTTTTCGTCAGTTTTGGCATGCGCATATCAAGCAACAAGAACGATGTGTCATGTGCATATCACCACGGAATTGACTGGTTTTATGGACATCGTCACACAGTAGGAAACATAACTTATCTCCAAAGCAATTTCTAGCAACATTGTACAATGTTCACTAAGCACAAGTATTTCGAAACAGTGACAGCCTGAGGAAAACGAAATATTCTTGTTCATGAAAAACGTTTTTCTCATTTTTAAAATACACTATCGCTCCAAAACGTTTCATCGCGAGATTAGTTTCAAAATCGTCATGAAATCATTGGACACACACAAACAGATGCACGCCACGAACGCTGGCGTGCTGAGAGCGGAGCTATTCTGACTTGACTAATTATATAGGTTGGGAATTATTGGAATGCTGTATCCTCATTCACTCGTCTGTACTGTTGAAAGTTTTCGTGCTACTTTCGTCTTCATAATAAGCTTTCCTGTTTAACTATGGAAATGAAATAGCCTACTCCTAAAACTTTTTAGCCTTTAAATCTGAAGAACACATCGCAAAAGATTAAATAAATGGGATTTGATTCCAGCAAGTTATCAAATTTAAAAATAGATAGTGACCACGAAGAACTCGTGAACAATACAAGTGACAAAGTTAACCGAAAAAGGTGTAACGAGCCAGCTTCGATAGTCGTTTACACTTTTGGATATTGAATGGCAGAACCAGAAAAAAAGTAACTTTGTAAGCTTTGCAGTTGATTCGTAAACCACCTCGAGTGCTGCAGTTTGACTGGAACAGTGTCGCTCCATGGTAAATAACGCGTAGAATTAAAAACATACTGTTGAAAATGTGAAAACAAAAAGATTAAAACTCTAACAACAAAGTTTTAGTGATACAATTTTACGTCATTTTCTATTCATGGCAAAAGGTACATACGAAGCTTTGGTCACTGCGAAGACTTCATGTCACCAAAAATAAACCTCACAATTTGTCGGCGCGCTCGGATTGTTAAAACATGTTTGTTACACGGTTGCTCAAACGCAAAAGGCAGTGTTTTCTTAGTAAACAGCTATTTGCGGCATAAACGGTTTGCATTCAAAAAACGCAAGTTTTGATGAAATCTCGTCAATGAAGGTTTTAAATCTTTGTGCTGTTAGACAGAAGTTTGCCACAGACGTTGAACTGCACAGCATTGCATGATTTTGCGACTGTTTAGCACACAAAGCCATTTCACAAACATTTGGATCTGAGATCGCTACGATCCAGAGTGAAGTTAACACAAACACCTTGAGAGATTTGAAATTTACCTGGCTAGAGTAACAGCTACCTGCCATTCTTAAGCTTACGACTTGCTTTCCTTGCAGCACTTCCAGCTAACATCTTCGTGGGCCTCACGACGCTACGAGAACTGTATCTCTCTTACAATGAACTGCAGATTCTCCCCACAGAAATATTTCGCCCTCTCACTAACTTGACATGTTTGGCTCTGGATCACAACCACCTCCATCGGATCCGTGACCGGACCTTCGATTCTCTTGTGGTGCTGCATCAACTAGACCTCAGCTATAATCGGTAAATCAATATCGCTAATTGATTATTATAGATCATGAAGTAAAATTAATTGAAAGCGTTTGTCTCGTAAAATGCGAAAAAAACAAAATGTTGTTTTTTTGCATAAGTGTCCAAAAATCAGACACAAGGCCTAGCATCGCAACGAACAGAGAAAACATTTTACCAAATTGATAATTAACAACCTGATGATGAATATATTTAGTAGAAACTCAATGACCAGTACTCCCAAAATGAAATCTAACGAAGTATAGCAGCTTCACGCGTGGACGTCAGGATTTCGGCAAACGAGAATGTGAATTCAAGCCAGGCAGCAATACAAAATATTAATTGCTGGCCAACACCTGCGCCAAATTATCACTTAATGCACAGAAATGGTGGTCAGTGCGCCCCAAAACAAACTTATTGCGGCAAAGTCTGGAAGGAATCGTTCGCGTCGTCATAGGACCGGCCTTAACATTTTGTTTCAGAAAGTTGCTCTGTTAGTTATTAGACGCCCCTTTCCAAATCAACAAAGTACGCACAGGTATGAACTATTTGCCTGCGTAGCTTCTGCTTCGACAGTATAACAAAGCCTTTTATGAACTATACTACAAGCGTACAAGTTTTCTAACAAGCGCTCATCACCCAAAATTTGCAATAAGCAGCAGCACCAGCAAAAACGTCAAAATGGGCAATGCACAGTAAAAAAATTCGCACTAAATGTTTTGATCCTCCTTCAAAACGAATTTGAAAGCAGCATCTCGTACTAAACATGGTGTACTGAATGTGGTGATCTCGCACAAAATGCGAATATCTTCAGTCAACAACAATTTGATCACGGCCTACTTGGCGCACTCTTAGTTACTTTTTGAAGAAACCTGAACTTGAAAACCATTGACACAAGGAAATGTTTTGTGGCGTAATTGGTTTGATGCACAGATAACCAGAGGAACGGACCGAGCCTCGCTCTGCACGAGCTTTAACTCGGTTTTGCAGGAAAAAATCTAGTTTTTCCGCCAGCGCGGGCCTTTCCGAGCAATTCAACAAAAGACATGGGAGCTCAATCGGATTACGTTCGCGAAACTGTTCCCGAAGGCATCTCGAGCCAAATATAACCCCAATTACTTTCCAGGTTGTGGCGGATTACTTCCGGAGCCACAAAAGGTCTAGCTGTTCTGCAGAGGCTCGATCTACGCGGAAACGTCATACGAAGTTTGGATCCGCAGTTTTCGCGGTCAAGCGAGGCCTGCTTGCAGGTGAGGCGCAGCGATTGCAATTTGCTCTCCGGTATTTTGAAAAGAAAACAAACTTCAGCTGAATGCGCCATTCACCAGTAACATCGATTAGAGTCAAATTGGCTTTGCTCAGGTTAAACACCTGTAGCTTGATTTGAACATCACGTTACTTCTACAGAAAAGTGTTTACTTTCACTTTGCAAAACAGGACAAGCTCTTTTGGGACCAGTCAAAACAAGTTGGGTTAAGAAACGCACACAGGTATAACTTTAGCATGGGTTTGTAACCAAATCTTCTGCGCCGCGAAAACAAGAAAAACAGTCCCAAAAACCACAGCTTAAAACAATTTAAATTAAGAGCGTTTTAAGTGACTGAAGCAAAAGAAGAGGCTGGAAGTTTAAAAAATGCTTAGTATTCCTATTTGACATTTTGCTTCCGTTCATGTTTCAGCAAACGATCTTTACATACAAGAATCGACAGAGAGGATTTTCAAAAGGATTTCTCAATAATTTAAAGGAGCTTCAGGAGCTTGATGTCAGCAACAATTCCTTGAGCACTTTAAGATACGTTTCGTTTTCGCCGTTGAAAAAGCTGAGACATGTGTTGATGGATAACAACCACTGGAGGTAGAAGATTTGTTTACTCTTGCCTTTTTGCCAATCTTTGATAAGTAGCTAACATGTGTGTTTACAGTAGAAAGTGCAGACACCATCACAGGGGCATAACGAGGTTAAATGGCGCCTGGGGCAAGAACCAAGTTTGGTGTCCACCTGTTCGAACCTAAGGTCTTGCGGAAGCAAATTTACTGTGTTGAAGAAATACTTGTGACATTTTTGCGACTTTTCTACGCTCCCCGCGGTCATTCGGCGCCCCCATAGTTTTTCGGATCCCGGGGAATTGTGGCCCCTTTCTCCCCCTCGTTACACCCCTGCACCATCAGCATACAGCAGAGGAAATGCAGCAAATTAAAATTAATTTTAGTACATATTTCTGGAAAACACAAAGCGTGAATATCCTGGTTGCCAAAAAATACATTTTGTCATGCAAATGTGCGCAAAAACGAGAACAATCATTCATTTTTACGTTGAGTAAAATACCTCTAGACAAGTTTATAATCGATAGTTTTGACAAGAAACTATGTGCATGGTTTACGGCGTCCCTTTGCTGGTGATGTGCACTAGCCACGTTCTTTAAAATCAAGCTTACTGGCAACACATGTGCGCTGCATTCATTCGAACATGTTTTGAGCGAAGCAAAGAAAGACTTTGGAAATCGTGTGCACTACACTAATTTTCACAGACGAATACCCAAGCAACAGAAAAATTCCAGTGCAGCTACATTGCAAGAACATCTTTTTCAACGCTGATTCTTTTCTTGCGCATCGATACGAACAGGACAAAAAATGTCAGCCTTTTACACCTTACTACCGTGGTTCTCAAACTGTGGCACGCGTACCACTAGTGGTGTGCGAAGGCTTTCAAAGTAGTACGGGAACAGGCCTTTCTTCTGTTTTAATCCACAAAAAATGTATTCACAGCTTTTAATTATCTGAAATCTTGCATTTCTGTGTACTTTTTCTATTGGTTTTTCACAATGGCCATTGTGTTTCTCGCGGCCATTTTCTACCCGTCGCTTTTTTGTGTCAAGTCTAGTTTTCTAAACTTTAGATCGATTGACATTTGGTTGAATGAGTTTTCCTGGAATTAGTTGGTACGCGGTGACAAAAGCTGACCCTCCCTGCAATCAGAAAAGGTTTGAGAACTATGCCATGCTACCTGCAACAGTTTATTTCAATCAAGCCTAATACAAATAGCAGCTCATAAATTTTCGGTTTTTACAGTATGCCCGAAACACATATAAGCGTTCAACGGTTGTTTCTTGTAGTTTAACCGTGTGTCACATCAATATCAGCAGAGAACTAGTTTATATCAAATTTTGGGGTTAATTAAATCCTGGGAAAATATAGCAAACACTGATTAATAAGTTTTCTTTAAAATTCTGTTGTGCGTGTCAAGCAAATTACGAGCGGTATATCCATCCCCACTGATTAAGTTCCACAATTCCTAATTCATTGAAGTTATCGATACTGATTGCGCAGTAGCTGGCAGAAAATCATATTACATGTTTTCCTAACATGAAACANGCTAAACAGTTGCCAACAACAAGCATTCGTAAAAAGTTTACTAAATAGCGTTGAGCGCTCTACCGCAATTGCGATTAGTAAACCATTCCCAACAGGGAGAAAAATGTTTCGAAACTAACCACAGGCAGCCGTGTGTTGTCAAATAGGGAAGTGGTGTCTGGAGATTTGGCAATTGTAAAATTTAAGCTCGTTCGGCGCTCTAGTGAAATGGATGAAAAAACTCTACTCATTTTTCACTGTGAAAACTCAATGCGTTGCCGGCAATATACAAAGAATTAATAAGGAATGCTGTCACGAATTCACCCTCGACGCAGGTGCGGCACAAACTACCTTTGCCTCAGAACAACAACTAAGTAAGTGCTCTCCTTTTCAGATTTGCCAGACGCTGTAAAAAAGGTAGATGAGACAACTTATTAGCTTGACGGAGAAAGCGTCTTTGGTTGTTCATCAAAAAAGGCGCTAAATCTCAAGAACTTGCGGGCAAACCCGTCGTTTGTTGTTCCACTGCTAATACCAATCAAAGTTGCTTAAAGTCCAGTTTCCGACTCAAAAACGCTAAAATCTCTTTATCATTGAAAGCCATCATTGGCAAACATGCAGCCTTGGCTGTTTATTCCTGTATTTTGATAGACAAAGTCACACATTTATTTGTCCACAAAATAGCCACGAGAGAGTTGTTTCAGCAAACGGGTTTACTGCAAAATTGAGGAATGACTTAAGATAATGTCACACAGCACGACACATAGAAAATGTTTAAATTGTAAATACGACAAGTGGCGAGCGTGTTAGTGATTCACAAAAAGTTTACTGTTTATTTTTTATCAAACGTATAATTCCTTCAGCGTGTTCTCTTATAATGCAAGCGTACGCTCAATGCTTTCAGTAAAAATAACCAGATCTCAAACTGCAGCTGCGACTGTCATCTGAAGAGGGCTCTCGAGGAGATTCAAAAGCATCGAAGCCTGAAAGTGTTCGCCATAACCGGCCTAAGATGCTGGCGGCCCCAGCAACTCAGAGGGGTTTTGATAAATGACATAAGTGTGCAGGACCTTGCAGATCTACAACAACCCACCGCGATGCCTACTTCGCAAACAACGCACAGCAGCTCTTTGGCAGTGCTGCCAATGCAAAAACAGGTCAGTGAAACAAACGGTGATAAACGTTTAGAGGTTTTTCGTCAGAGAATGCAAACAACGGAGAATTTCAATAAATCATAGGGTGTTTCAAAAACTTTGCTATCATTTCAAATGTGTACATCTGATTGGCTATAACTTTGCGCGTAGGCAATTAAGCCGGCCGAACAATTAGTAGAACGAGATTCATTCATAAGGATTAGATTGAGAAATTCAAACGTATATGGATTTCATAAAAAATTTCGCAGGTTTTCAGTAAACGCACCGCCTGCGGTGCAACACACATAGCCTCTTTCTGTGGTTTTGAACAGATACGTGCCAAACTTTATAGATTTTATCTTCTCCGACACTGTTGGTCGCCCAGATCCTTTGACCCTACACAAACAACTTTCTTTGAACGTTTTGTGCCATTTCAAAATCTGTACTGCAGCTAGTGCTTTTCTTTTGAAATGATGCACAAATGCATGTCATACATTCCTATGTTCGACCATACTCTTAAACAAAAACAGCTTCTCAATTAAAATGAGTGCTATTTCTACACCTGGGAAGATAAGGACATGATAAAACACACCATAAAATTTTGAGTTATTTTTTTTCATGTTGATAGAAATTGGCTTGAGATCATATGAAAAAAATGTCACGTTAATAGACTACTTTATGATAAGTATTTCCAACACCCAAATTTACTGAAACTATGCAAAAAAACAAATACATTTTGGAGAAAACCGAGCATTTCCCCTATTTAATGTACTAACCGCTTAGTAAAGACTTTCAATTAAAAAACTTTAGTTCACGTAATTTTACGCCGTACCGGTAAGTGAAAGTATTCGTTCAACGTTAATTAAAAAGAATGTTATGACCTTCAAGCATGTATAGAAGTAAACTAAATGTTTTTATTGACAGCCTCTTTTCCGTAGTTCTTCAAGTTTGGTGTCGAAAGCAAACTATGAGCGGCAGTAGGGCACAACAAAGAGGTTTTCTAACCACACGGCATACGTGTATTCACCTTTGCCGACAATAACGAAATATACTTGCAGGCCATTCCATCGCTTGCATATGGAAGGAAAAACAAAGGCTCTCCAAAAAGAGCTGATTCTGTCGTCAAATCGCCGAATAGGATAAAGAAAGGCATGTCAAATCGAGGGCAAAGTCGAACGAAGTTACGTTCACAGAAAAACGACACAGTGTCGAAAATTGATGCAGATAACTTCACCACGGCCTGTGCAACTGCGGGGCTCAACTTGCCTCAATTGAGCGATCAGGCGACCAGACGGAGCCAGCCGAAGGTTCGGCTTCCTGATCTCGGTCCAAGCACTAGCTTTACTGGAACGAAATCACCGTTGACCAACGTCATGCATGACGCGCTCGTTTCGCCTGACCAGCTGCGCAGTAACTACAGTGGTAAGCATCCTACCCTAGAAGGCACTCCTCACGTCAAAACACCCGTAACGCAGCACTCGGCGATGAGACAAAGGTGAGCACGCTCCTTATTAAAAGCTTCTGCGAGTTGATTGCAACTGATGGCCTTGCAAGTTAATTGCCGTTAATCAACTGACAAGGACATACACGCGCGCTGTTGCTAATTAAAGAGATAAACAACTCTGAGTGAAAGGACAACAGCACGTCCCGATCTTCTAGCAAGCGGAATAATTAAACCAATCGTGTCTATTTATAAAACGATTATGGTAGGTTCAACAAGTTTAGCAATGCAATTTGTTTTAAGGCATGAAAACAACGACCAACAACCCTTCACGATAAACAGAGGTATGGCTTCCAGTCCAGTCGCCGCGTCGTACAAACCCGACTATATGTTGGATGTTTTGTTCAAAAACTTTTTCATCGATGTGTCGACAACCTGTGCTTTGCTGTTCGGTGCTCTCTCGGTTGCGCTGGAAAATGTTAGCGGAATGAACCCTTGAATTGTTTGCTTTTATGGAACCGTACAATTAAGCCGTTTGTGCTAAAAGCCACACGTTGAAGGTAGTGATGGAGTTGTAACTTAAAAAAGATTTTTTTTCAAAACTATAGCTTGTGAAAAAAAAACAAAGGAGAGAGTAATTTTGCTGGAGCTCTGTAAGAACAGATGTACGAACCTCTGCCAGTTTATTTTTCAATCGAAACCACGTATGTGTGATTGACTGCAGGCAATGAAAACTGCTGTAGCATGGTTTTTACTCGACCAGGTCAGATGAATGCAAATGAAAGCAATATCAAGCAATCTGCTGAGCACGACGAGGTTATATCATGGTTGCTGGTTGCAGCCATCTTCATCGGAGTTTTTGCCATAGCCATCTGCGGCGCTGTGGCATTGAACAAACAAATTCGAATCAACGGCAGCAAATGCGGGTGAGCATCGCAACACGGGTTTACGTGACTTCTTGCAGCAAACAAGAAAACAAATACGTGAACTGACAGTACTAGAGGCGTGCTGAGCCACATGGAGCTTCGATGTTCTGAGTCCTCGCCGAAAGCTGGACCAATAGCTAATTGCATGTGATGTTCTCTAAGATTTCCACCACTGCCTGTTTCTACAGAGCAGGGGTTCTTAACCAGGGGTCAATGAATGTGTTTTATGGGGTCCACAACCAAATTCCAATCAAGAAAATCCAATAGTTTTTATCTGCGCATTTACACCATTATTCAGCTTAATCGGACCACAACTCAAGTCTGACATGTTCATGTTGTAAGTCGACTGACCTTTTTATTTGATTTTGGTACTTGCCGGTGCAGTTGAGATGCTCACACTAAGAAGCGACCAAATCTAGTTTCTCAGTAATCGAAAAACGTTGATAAAACGAAGGGGTGCGCAGCGGTTTTGGGTGCAGTAAAATGGGTCCACAGTTACAAAAAGTTAGAGGACCACTGCCATTTAGCAACATAAGGGAGTTTGCCACAGCGCGGCGGTGGTCGCGAGTTTGGTTCTCTGTGAAGCTGAGTTTTAAGTTCCAGCGTTGTTGCTCATAGTAAACTAGATGAGTCGGTCTCCTACTGTATGCACCAGTAATGGAGTCTTGTGACGCGCTCTACCGTTTCGGGCGAGTCTTGGTCTCGAGACTTGAGCCATTTGTCTGGCGATTTGGAATGCTTTGCGAACATTGCTTAGGAACGCCCCAGTGCTTCAAGTTTTCCCCTGCTAGGCATACCTTCGAGTAGGGAAAAACTAAAAACGTTTGCAAAAACGGATGGAATTCTACGATTTGAGTAGGCACCAAAGTTTCGAAAATTCCGAGAAATGTGTGATGCATCAACGGCATTCCTGTCGATGGGTCAAATATGTTGGTGCATCACTAGGTATGGTTTATATTGGGAAGCTTCATCCAGTAAGATATCACAGAAAGTCAGGGTGTAACAACTAATAATATTACAGTGCTTCTTCTGACCCGGTGAAGTACAGTAGCTTTGTTGGCGTTTCTATGACGTATTAATACTTTTAGTTGTGATTTGTTTCGATTTTAATTTTCTTCAAAATAATGCAGAATTTATGAATCACCATGCGTCGATAGGCATATTTATCAAGGACAGATAAGAAAAAATAGATGTGAAACTTATGAAATACGCAAGCTGTGTTTTTGTTCAAATATCTAATCGTGGCCTTTTCGGTTGGTTTTCCTGTGGAGATTAAGAATCCTGATCCCGCCAGCCAAGCACGATTTCCACAACGCCGTTCCACTGAACGCTTTTTCATCGAAGCAGCAACAAACGTAATGATCGCGGGGCACTTTAGTAAAGATTTTAAAAAATTTATTGAGCATACTTGGAGAGCATCCACACCGTAATTTTCGGTTTTGCGCAAATTGAACGCTTCTCTGTTTTCCCCAACTCGTAACAACGGGGAGAGGGACCTCACAAGCGAATTANGGCCTNGCATCAACTAAATCCGGCCCTGCTCGTACGTTCAAAAAGACAAGCAGCANCGAAAAATAGAAACTGAGAAATAGAAGCATCATATGGAGGTCGCTGCAACAAAAATAACGTACAGTTGAAGCCGACTATTGTGTTTTGACAATCGTTTCTTGAACGTCAGTGCGTTCAAAAGCAGGTAGATAAAGTGTCGACCTGGCTGTTATAAGCTGAAAGGGACGTTGTATAACCTGTTGCTAGCGCCATGGCCAAACATGCACCCACAACTGCATCACACCCTTTACAGGTGCTGCAAGACAACAGACGAATCGCCGAGTAGATGCGCATCGGAATCGGTCAGGTGAGTTGTGAAATCAATGGCGTGGTGCGCGGATTGAGCATATTCGACGAGCAGAGTTTGCATCTGTTAATGAGATCCATGAATTGGTATCGATCACGAACTGTTAGATGTTGTGACTCAAATCATGTCTGCAAAAAATTGTGACCTGATGGGCTGAGGAAACACCCCTCCCATTTGGGCGTGACAGTCGACAAGCATATCAAGCGAAATAGCATGAAAACTGTCAAAGATCGATTACAATCTTTTAGCTTTTAGTTCCCTAGAGTTGCCTCCCGCTAATTCCCTCCAGTTGAACTGTCCGTCTAGAGCAGGGGTTCCCAACCTTTTTACCATCTCGTACCACTTGGTTACCCCGTATTGTCAACGCGTACCACTTCTTCCAGAACAACTAATTTGATCGAATCTTGGTTTATTCAGAAGCATAATATAGATTAAAATAACAATAAAAGACCACAACTAAATTTAATGAGATTTTTGTTTTTGTTTACCTTCCACCAATTGGTCGATGCTTGGCGTAAATTTGTTAACAGCGCACGGAAAGTCATAACGTTACGATAGAACAGGAACAGCAGGCTACAGGAACATTTATTTATTTAGAAACAAGCCCGACACGTAAACTAAAAAGCTGTGAAATCCAGGTTTTTGTGAAAAAATGGACGTTGCTCGCGTACCACCGGGAAGACCTTCGCGTACCACTAGTGGTACGTGTACCGCAGGTTGGGAATCCCTGGTCTAGAGCATTGATTCTTATCTTTTTTACCACGGCTCTCATGAGCATTGTTACTTCGTTTGAAAGCCCTCCATCAGGTTTGACAAGCATTAAACAGTTTCGAGACAACTTATATCACTTTGAAAAGCTTGCATACGCGCGTCGTGTGGTTTCACGTATTATATTCGGATTTCACGTATTACGTTCGGAAACGCAGTGAAAGTGTTGACAAGGCGCAGAAAACGTTGCTTGTAAGTGTAATAAAATGACTTTCAAAGTTTCATGCAGCGCTCGCGCCACGCATCCACGTTTGAAAATGTTCAGGCAAACAAAGAATAAGGTAGAAAGAAACTAGCAAACCACCAGGCTGCGTGGCGTTTCCACAAAAACGTTTTGGTAGAAAAAAAACTTATTGACCGTCCACGACCGTTGTACCTGCCCCACTGCATTCATTCGTGTCACGTTTGTAAACAACATTCAAGAAATGTCAAAAAATGTCCATTGTTCCCCATTTGGCAAAACATATTGACAGCGGTGACCGATGAGCGAACTTCAACCTACATACTTCGCGAAGTCAACAGTTCCTGCATTTAGACTTAATTTACTGATAAACTCAAAAGAGCAGCTTTTGAACCTGGCGAAATAAGCAAGTCATACAAACCGAATCGTTGTAGGAGCGCTGAACCTAACACATTGAAAATCATGAATTTTTCTATTTTTGCTCCAGATCCGTCAGCAATTACCCTTTGCTTTACGACAACCCGCTTGCAAGACGCCCGTTGCCACGACAACCGATGCCAACCAGCAGAGAATTCCGACCAGGCGGTGCGATAAGGGCTGGAAGCGGACTGGACATAAGGTGGACATGCGGTGGAACATTCGGTATTGGGGAACCAGCGCCTTGCATACCACCAAAACACCCCTCGATAGTTCCCAGGCGTTTTGTTTCACGCATGAGTTCCAGCTGTCCAGCTCCTACCGTGCCACCTCGGGATCCAATCAGCGACAGGAACTTCAACGACGTCACTGATGATGCCACGGACAGCGTCTGCAGCGACCAAACCAGCGTTTCTACGGGCGGAGGCTCGATCCGATCGGCAGGCTTTCGCGCGCGCACCGCCAACCGGCAAAGATCGTCTGGTTTTCGCCCAGACGCGCGCAGCTGCAGTCCGAACGACACGAGTCCGCGAGGAGAGATGAGGCGCGAGGAATCAAAGCGACGGCAAGAAGGACACCAGCAACGGCAACTTTGCGCTGAAGGCAAACGCACGAGACCCGGAAGTGCGGCGATCGAGGCAGACTGCCGTAGCAACAGAGGGGAAAGGCACACGCGGCGCCACACACGGTCCAGAGAGGGGTACGTGCCGGCGCCGTTCAGTCGCCAAAATAGCGACGCCTCGACCAGCAGCAGCTGCAGCGCGGCGCGGCGCGCGAAACGCGAACGCGATGTACGGCACGCGCTAGAAGTCTTGCAAGAAATTGAAACCGCGCGGAGAAACAGCAACGCGGGCGATAGGAATCGACGACAGGATTCCGACGATCGCCCATCGCGAACAGGAAATTTTGCCCGTCTTGTTCCTGAGGTATTCGTCAGTGACTGCAGCTTTGCTGAGAATTACGTCCTGGGATCGGTGGCGCCCAGAAAGGCACGCAAGAGCGCTTCTGCGCGGCGAAGCAACGAACGTCCTGTTCGAGCTCGAGGCGCATATCGCCAAGCACGCGAATCGACAGAGGAGGATAACACAAGACGAGGCGCAACGCGAAGTAAGAGTTTGGTGGTGAAGCAGTACGTTGGAGATATCGATTTTGAGTTCCCGCCACCGCCACCTTGCGCTCACCTGGGATATTGCGAGGGCAGCCCAGCTGCAGACACTCCATCGCTGTCGGAAGCGTCCTTCGACTTTGAGTTGCCGCCTCCGCCAGACTGTGACGTGGACCTCGAAGAGCAGTCAGCGTACGACGACGACGACGTTGCAGACCAGGTTAGCTTGGATGACGTCGAAGACAATTACTCTCAACTCGCGCTGTATTCAAGTGGTGACGTTCCCAGCCAAGCACCGAAACGCGAAAAGTTGGAAGACAGGCTAAAATCAAGGGCGCAAGGCACGTGCGATCATTTTCCTCGCGGCAGGAATGACAGCACGGACTCTATGTTCGCCACACGCAACAGCAATTGCGACTCCCTCTCCACTTCCGATTTGGACGAGTCGTGCGAGCCGGTGGTGTTAACGGAAATGGACCTCACGTCACGCTTCGGACGAAGCGCGGTAAAATACCGAACGTGCAACCGTTTTGATTTAAGCGAAACGCAGACGACAGTCCCTCACAGAGCATCAGTCCCCGCCCTCAACCCCAACGAACTGTTCGAGATGGACTGGACGAACGTGGTTTCACTTGCGAGCTACTTGACGTCTGACGATATTGCGAGCAACAACTCTAACAGGTATTTGTCGAAGCCTGGAGATCCGTTCTCAGTAAATATCAATCGCAGATCGCGACTCGACATGTCCCTGTCGGATTCAGAGTGGGAGAAGTCGATGCCGAGAGCAAAATCCACGCAAAACCTCACTCGTCCCACGCGGAGCTCGTCTGCGACGTCGTGCGAAACAATAACCCAACGCGACCAGTTCGAAACAGAGAGCAAGCACAAGGAAAGAGCGGAGGGGTTAAACGAAACAATGGGCAGAACACCTGGGGTTACGCCATCTAGTCACGCGTCTTCTGTCGAGCACCTGGCTTCTGGTAACCAGTGGGAGGGAACGTACCAAGCTTTGCACCACATGTACTCCGGCAAAATGCCAAAAGTCGTACCGCTCAAAGACAAAGAAAGGCCAGCTTGCTTTCATGCCGCGGATGAACCAAACGACAGTTTTGTCGCAATCGACAAGAGTGACCTTAAGTGCTATTACGTCGACGCTGTGGAGTCATCAGCTGATGACGTATCCACCGATATCGAGTTGCTTGACTTGGGAACATCGTAACAGTTGCATGTGCCTTGTTGCATAAATAAGCAGCTTTCTATAAAAGTATGTAATTAGTTTTGAATTACATTTTTCAATGCGCGTTAACTTGGTAAAAATATGGCACCGAGATAGCTCAAAATATTATGAACAAAAACGAATTACCACTTCCTTTTCAGCTTTTTTTGCGTTTTTAGAAAGCTTTTTTTGCAAACTGACCGAGAATAAATTTGCTTAAAGTGACTTCTAATGGCCAGATGCCAGGAAATATTTCTTGTATGTGGGTGAGCAGGTTTTTGGAAAAAACATTAAATGTTCCCGTGTATGTTTTATTCTGCAATACTTAGAAAACACGGAGACAAACCGTCTCTTATGCACTGACTTTGAAAAAATAATCACAGAAGTATGCAATAATGACGCTTGCTAAATCATACAAGCACGTTGTGTGAAGCATTGAAAAAATCCATAAAGTCCCCAATCAGGATTGGGCGTGGTAAGTAAAACCAGTTGTGCGCATGCAGGCGAGGTTCGACTGTCAAAATCAGTCAAAAACCAACAAGAAGCACAAAGCATTTACCGAAGCACTGATTGTACGAAGTGGACGCCTTGCTGGCCGTGTTAGTTCCATCCGGGCATTTGTGGCAAAACTTCTGACCCCTCTGAAACTGGTAGGTGTGCAGGGGACATGGATAGCACGGATCAATGCCCGTCCACGAAGCATATCCCGGCTCGCACAAACCTGCAATGTTTGAGGCAATAACAGCATAAAAGCAGCTGTCAGCTGCAGGCAGATGAAAGCAACGGCGTTTGCGTTGTTCCCTATTGCGTATCAAGTACGTTTTAGGAATTGATGACATACACAGTAGTTCGATAACGTTTGCTATGAACTAGCAAGACCCATGATCTGATCAGTTGAACACAAACAGTCTTCACCCTTGCGCTTTTGCCTTAAATTTGGTAGTTTATCCTTGTAAAATGCAGCACAATACAGCAATTTTGGCTAAAAGTTCAAACATTCACTTTGATTGCGATTCAGCACTCTATCCATTACCCTGCATAATCTCAGTGACCTTGAATTTCAGTGATATTTTTTATATAACGTGTACTTGGCCGAGATTTTTCTAGACACAAGTTGCGTTCAGCTCTGGTGACACTTACGACCGCACTGTCGAAATGAACTGGCTCCTTCGATCGTCGTTCCTGTGTCAGGAGGGCAAATGGTGCACTCGGTTGACCCATGTACGTCACTGTAGGTGTTCAGCGGGCATGCCATGCATACTTCTACACCGTTGGAAGAGTACGAGCCCGGCTTGCATAGAGCTGTGAATATATTTGGTTAGAGTTTTGAAAATGTGAAATTGTTGCGAGAGCGACCTCAATGTCATCTAAATAAGCGTTAATGCGCGAAATAAAGGCGTGCGCCACATTGGCGTGGCACCACGTGGAAGTGTAGTTCTGAGCTGTTATTTTAAAAGAAAAATCACGTCCAATCAGCTTCCTCGCGGCAAGTACGACAGAAACACGTTACTACTGAAGCTAAAAACGAATTTTTTTAGCCAACAGTTGCAATTTTATTGTCAATTCTTCCCATAAAATTGCCAAGTAGACGTAATCAGAAATTATCACGGAAAACAACAACAAAGCAAGTTAGGAATTTTTACTGTAGTTCTAAAGTGTGAACACAAGGATATCCTAAGTCTGTCGGAAGTCAATGCACGATATTGAAATGTGCCTCTACACAGTGTTACACTTCTATTAAACTTTTTCACCATACGTTTGCATTCTTCCAATGTCCTGGAATGAATCCTGGCAGTGGAAGTGTGTTCAGGACAGGCTTTACACGAGAGTTGAGCCTCTGCATCTTGATAAAAACCAATCAAGCAGCTCACGCAATCATTGTTCGTAATGTCGTAGAAGGTTCCGATAGGACAGTTAACTGGAAAATTTGAGGAGCAAATTTGTTTCCTTCAGCAGCACTAGGGTAGAAATATTTAACACCTAGGAAATTACGATTTGCGAAGTTGTGCATCGTACCCATAATGCTTTCCGAGTGCGAAAACGATGGTTGAGACCATGAAAAAACTTCCTGAAATTTTTATGATTCAAACCTTGCCCAAGCAGCCATATGCCTGAACGTCTGCTGCTTACCTAATTATTTTGGTCAACGTAATTGTTAAAAAAATCCGAAAAACAAAATGAAAACATTTTTGGAGGGTGATATTTTGGTTTTGATGTTTGCACATACTGTCCCAAATACATTTGTGCTTTTGTAAACAGCAGGGAGATGAAATATGTTTTCAACGTCTGTCGCTTCGCACGGATTCAGAAGCGTTGTTTGAAATTGATAAACTTTATGCAATGTCAAGCTGTGCACACATTTTGGCAAAAATTCTCCTGTTTTATGATCCAAAATTATTTTCGAATAATATCACTATCTACAAAATAAGGTGTCAAGCAAAAACCAACAAAACTTCACAAGGATGTCATTTAATTCCGCACTCGGCGAAACGCGTGCTTGACTGCAGGCAAAACCACCATGGTTGCAGGCAAAACAAACTACGGTTGCTTTGAAATGCTCTCCTGACCACACCGTACGTCAGCGAACATTATAAACACATGTTTCTTGTTGCTAGAGACTTGTACGAAATGCTCGTACTTTCTAGAGGAAAACATACGTCCCGGCGCTCAACGGTTGGCATTTGAAGTGAAGTACGAGTATATC
>JGI24159J19872_10000719_pt1 | contig 32137 bp, 21 predicted proteins | sample Ectturendosymbi4_FD_19872 | JGI IMG/M metagenome (IMG submission 19872) | reverse complement strand
CATATTTACGCTCATTGCGTTAAACTAGTGATTTTCGACCGGTGTTCGATGGAACACTAGTCAAACTTATCAAATTTCCTGCAGAACACCTGACGATTTTTCACGGAACACTAGTTTTCCGCGGAACACCGGTTGAAAATCACTGCTCTAGCAGATGATGATTTGTGGCCAAAAAAGGGCTGGCCAATCACGGCCGTTAAATGGTTAAATACAAGGCAAAACCATATCTTGGCCTTCAGAATTTAGGGTGTCATTTTGACACCCAAAAACGGCTTAAAAAAACACTGCTAAAATTGCTAGGTCTTCTTCAGAAGTTGAAATCTAATCTGTTAGGATTGAATAAAGATTTTTCAATGTCATTGATTCTTTTGTAATATAGTCTTATATTATTCCTTTTTTATATGTCATGACAAAAAACTTTACCTACCTGAAAACTAAATGTGAACTAGGATACCACAATTCACCAACAATTAGCCTTTTGATGAAATGGTGAATTCATGGATATAGATAGCTAAACAGAACACTTTGCCCTCAGCCACTAAGGATAGTGCCATCTAGCCTGGATATGTAGCCGAACAAGCTAAAATAGCAAAAATAATCAACAAATACTAATAGCTTTTCCTCAATTACATTTTACAACCAGTGAATATTGAAACCTGTGTTGTTTATGGCCTGAAAACTGCTCCCTTCGCTATGCCAAGGTACTTGTTGCCTGAAAAACTGCTCCCTTTGCTTTGCCATAGTACTTGGTGCCTTTGCCAAGGTACTTGTTGATCACACTGATGACCCCTGAGAGCTCCACTGGTTGTACTAATGCTTGTCGTTGGTTGTGGTCTGAGGCAATGCCACCAGCATCCTGAGCTGTGTGATGTCCTAGGTGTCTGTATACTCTTTTAGCTTCAGTGTCCCCTAAAAAAGTTTTTTTGCTGACATTGCCTGCCACTCTCATCTGTCTTCGCCCCCTGGTTTTACTACTGTTTTTTTTGCTTCCAATGATGTTATTTCATTTATCTTTTTTGTATTGCATGTGTCATGTTTTCGTATATTTTATGTCATTGAATAATATCCTGATGGTACAGAGAACTATTCAACAAATCATGTTGATTAAATTTTTGTAAATATGAAGCAACACAAAATAATATTATGGATATGAATGAGTGTCATATCATGATTGCAACTATGTTTGATTGATGTGGCATTACGATTGATTTATTGTTTCATATGACTCAGCTAACAAGTTGCACAAAAACAAATGCATTGAGCTGGTCAGCAAACAACCATGTGAGAAAATGAGGTAAAACTATGGATAAGACAAACAAATAACAGTATATCCATTTGCAAAAAAATTACATAATCAATGCATGAAGAATTAACAAATGTGCATATGAAGAAATAAGAGAAGCACACGAATGAGAAAAGTGAATGACATTGTCACTGAGGGCACCAAGCGTAAGACAGAAAGTAATTAAGCAATATAGACCATGTTGAAGTACCACAGGTTCTTTTTTGAGACAGCAAAGGATGTAGTAGACTGGGAAAAAAGTGGGATCACAAGGTTGTTGTCCATTTTGAAGTCACAGGCATTACGACCAAGAAAGGTTTTAGTGGTGGTTTGCAGTTGCAATTTATGATTTAGCACTAATGTCATAATTATCAACAGTTCATGCATTGAGATCATGCAAAAGGTATACAAAAAATAAGGATTAATTATTAATTAAAAGGTAAAGTGTTAACAACACCAAATGTGTCTGTTTTCAACTTCCAGAGTTGGATTAAGTAGATAAGTGTGAAAATGAACACAGAACAACAAAATGCCATTGCTTACATCTAGTCCAGGGGTGGGGAACCTATTTACTATCACAGGCCGCATGAATTGTGCATTATCGGTGGTGGGCAGCAAAATGGATTAATTTTATCTAAAAATTCTACATTTAACTATGAGGAAGAGTGACTTCTTTTTGACTTAGGTATCTAAATACCAGCTGATCATGGAGCTTTGTTTTGATGTGATGTTTGCTCTAACTTGGGTAATGAAATTATGGCATAGGCCATATCAAATGTTCATGTGGGCCGCATTTGGTTGTGGGCCACAGGTGTCCCATCCCTGATCTAGTCAATGTGAGATATGACATTGCATACTTGGCCATAGATTACTTTGCATGAGTAACAGGTACAATAATTTCAGTTGGTTAAAGTCAGTGTCATAGATCTGGGAGGTTCATGTCACTCATTTTGTTTTGAAATTCTCAGGTTGCTCCAAGATGCTCCTCAAGACTGTTAATCTAAGCTTTTTACTTATTGTAACCATAAAGGTATATGGCAGAAAAAAATACATCAGTTACTTTTTTAAACTTGTAGTTGATAAACATCAACAGTAAATGTTGAAAGGTTTTGCTCTTTGGAAAAAAATGTATGCCTTGCTGACCATCATAACGAACATACTATTTTACACGACAAACAAACAGCTGTTCTTATGGTAGAAGTAGCCGAAATTGGTGGATGTAGTTAACCCTTTAACACAAGCAATTTTGGCTATGCAGTAAAATGAGGGATTCATTTTCAAAAGTCTTTGTGATGAGCAGCACTGAGTTGCAGGATAGAAAGGTAAACAGCAGATTATTGCAAGGTGGACAAATGCTTCTTGGTGTAACTATTATTCTAGTTGAATTTTTCATGTTCCTAGGTTTTTACTGAAAAACTGTGTATTATCATTTATGTGTCTAGGTTTTACTCCAGAAAAACAGATCGTGTTTTCCTATTTAATACATGTATACCTCTAAGAGTTTACACATATTAAAAATAATGTTATAATCTTCATATTGAAACAATGATCTTATATTTAGACAGTAATTTGACTTTTCTACATGTTTAAAATATGTATGGAGATAAAAAAGTTTTCTTAACAAATTGAATTTAACTTAAATTGGTAAAGGTATACATGAGTTTCTTGTTTTTTACTGTGTATTTTATTAACAAAACAATTAACACTTTGAAAGCTGGCGTACGATAGATTCATACTTCGATTTTGGCCTAAAAAACAGCAGTTTTCGGTCGCCTTGCCAACGCCTTAGCTCCTCCGTCGATTACACTAGAGAGCTGTTCAAAGGCTCAAATGGATTGGCCAGTCTAGTAGATTGCACTCGAAAAAATTTTTTTTGGTTGGGGGGTTGGGATTTTTTGTGGCTGACGTCATAAGTGAAGTAGTTTGGGTCATTTTGGCTCATGCTGCCTGGCCTAGGGCCCAACTGCTAGGCCAAAGTGTTTCGCTGAAGTTTTCATTGAAAACTAGGCTTGAGTCTGAGTCTTTTGAGCCTTTGATCAACTTTCTAGTGTTTCTGGTTCAAAAGTTATTATCTAAAATAAACAAATTAATTAATTATCTAATTAACTAATTAGTCAAATATTTTTACTAACTTACATCACAACTTTTGAACCCAAAACCCCAGCAGGTCATCCAAAGTATCGAAAGACTTGGGTTGTAGCATAATTTCCAGAAAATCTTTTGCGAAATACTACCACCTGCACTCCCCAAGCAAAAATTTTTTTTTCAAGTGCAGACTAAAAGACTTGCTGCGCCTTTTGATGCTTTGACCAGGTTCGTAACCCGAACAGGAGCAGAGATATTCCCGTGCAAAGCCACATGCGTTTAGGCGTTTTTTTCCGAAAATCCCTGAAAGCAGCTGGACGCCAAAGTGTTAAGGTAGATCTGAATCTTTGCCGTAATTTATACTTCTTCGTAAATCACTGATGTTTAATCATTGACTTTCTTTTCCCAACTTATTTTTTGTTGAACAGGTATTATAGCCAGCTCATCATGTGGTGATATTTATTCATTTTAAAACCTCGGTTTTGTATGAAATTGACATAATGGCTGCTGCCATTAAAAGTACTCAAAAAGCTGAGTCATTGGAAAAAAAATTCTTTGATTTAGTTGTTCAGCCAAATCAAAGCAATGAAGATTCTAAAGTAAAGTCCCTGCCAGAAAAAAATGCACTGAAACTAGAGAAGAAACGGCGACTTGTGCACAGGTAACAAATTTATTATACTGTGCAGTGGATTCCAAAAAGTTTATTTTTTTTAAATGAAAACTTTNTTATTTTTATACAATTGACCAATTACAAATTTTGATGTACAAAAACAAGTCATGTTTTACGTTTNATTTATCTTTTCATGTATAGAAATAGCATTCACTTTTCACAGGAAAGAAAAAGCATTCACAGCATTCANTTCATGCATGTGTGTTAAGACATGCTTGAACACATTTGAACAAGACCACATCACGCATTTGAGAAAGTAAATAATTCCATGGAAAAGCATCTGCTACAGTACATATTTAGTAATGGCACAAAAAAGTACAAAGGGGCAGATTGTTTGTGTAGGACCAACAATCTGTATGGCCAGTAGCATTGAAAGAGATATTTGAGACAGATTAAATTCTTCAGTCTAATTTTTGTGAATAAATCTAAAACTTCCGAAATCATTTATAAAATTGACATACATTTGTAGTACTAAATCTAATTTTTGTGAGTAAAATCTTCTTTTTCCGTACATCAAGCCTGTTTATTTTTTACAATTGGAGTTGTATTTACTCAGGTATATCTGGTGACAATGTTTGGACAACCCCTTCATTTCTCTAGCTCATTGCTGTATGGTTTATGCAACTGGTGGCTGTGTGTTAATTGGTGACGTTTTTTCACAATGATTGGGTGGTGCTCATCGTTCAGTTTTTTTAATACTTCAAGCCTTTTGTGTTCTCTGTAGCTTGTGTTTGTTTATAGCATAAACTTTTCAGATTAAGTGAAATATAGTTTTCCCTAAAAAGATTTCATTATGCTTAAGTTGGTTTAATTCAAAAAGTTTAAGTTGAGGGAGCAAAAATCAGATGTATGAGAAATTTGTCACAGGACCATTGACTCAAGCTATTATAGCAACTGGAAAGAAAGTGTAACAAATCTTGCATATGTGCATAACTGCAGTTACTGTTTTTTGTATTGAATGAATGAATGAATTTGAATGAAGTTATTTGCTAGCAGACATGAAGTCTGTAGTACAAACACACACTATCTGCACAACGCAGGTTGATAAAAATAGACAAAACAGAACATTTCACAGTGGTGTTGAAGGCTGAATCACAGGGTTACAGACACAGATTATAATTTGGTATGCACAAGTAGTTTCAAGTGCATAACTGTAATGAAATAGTGCACAACTATCTGAGCTGATAGTTGAACCTTGGATAATGATGTTGGTAGTGCTGTACATTGAAAAAAGTGAATGAGTTTTTTAAAATATTTACTTTATGTTTGAGGAAATATTTTATAGTTCTCCCAGATTCCAGACAGTACCAATGCACATTACATGTATACATGAAGATAGCCAAACATTACTAATAGGTATTTAATGGAAATGGTTTCCATACCTCTTAGAAAAAAAACGTATATATACAACTATTTACACAACATGTTTTCATGTGTGAGAAAGACATTATTTGTGCACAGCTATGAAGAAAGTAGCCCTTGTGAAATAAACTATCCATACAAGACTATCACTAATGTTTTTTTTATGTGTAAAAAGCATCTATACTGTCTAAAAGTTCCTGGATATTCTATAATAATCCTTGTGGAGACATAAGTTATGAATTCAAAATCAGTTTAGTAATTTTTTCTGAAACAAAGCATCACCAAAAGTGTTAGTTTATTACTTATCCCCTCCACTATGTTTGAATTTCCCCTTTAATTCCTAATCATCTTCCCTGCTACAGTAAAATTAATGTTGGGGTCAGCGATGAAGCAAAAATTCAAATGTGGTTGTAGCACTTAACTTTTGCATTTTGGTACTGGCTTTGTTGGTGGCATGCAATGAGTTCACAATACTTAAATGTGTAAGAATATCTTCATGTAAAACTTTTATTAACACTTTCAGAACCGGCGTACGATGTATGCGTACTTCGATTTCAGCCTGAAAAACAGCAATTTTCGGTTGCCTTACCAACGCCCTAGCTCCTCAGCCGATTGCGCTAGAGAGCTGTTCAAGGGATCAAATGGATTGGCTAGTCTAGTACATTGCACTCGAAAAAACTTTTTTTGGTTGGGGGTTTGCGGATTTTTTGTGACTGACATCATAAATGAAGTAGTTTTGGGTTATTTTGGCTCATGTTGCTTGGTCTAGGGCCCAACCGCTAGGCCAAAGTTTTTCGCTGAAGTTTTCATTGGAAACTAGGCTCGAGTCCGAGTCTTTTGAGCCTTTGATTGACTTTCTAGTGTTTCTGGTTCAAAAGTTATGATCTTAAATAAACAAATTAATTAATTATCTAATTAACTAATTAGTCAAATATTTTATTAACTAAGATCATAACTTTTGAACCCGAAACCCCAGCAGGTCATCCAAAGTATCAAAAGACTCGGATTGCTGCTTAGAATCCAATAAAAACTTCGGAAAAATACTACCACCTAACGGTTGGCGCCCAGGGCCAGGCAAAGTGGGCCAAGGTGGCCTGAAAGTCCTCCACTTATGACGTCACTGATAAAAAACCCACACCCCCCAAGCAAAAAATTTTTTTCGAGTGCAAACTACAAGACTTGCCCTGTCTTTTGACGCTTCAACCAGGTCCATAACCCGCACAGGAGCAAAGATATTCCCACGCAAAGCCACTTGCGAATCAGCTGTTTTTTTTGCGAACCGCTTGAATTAACCCGGACGTCAAAGTGTTACATTCATTGTTTTTTTTGCCCATGTAAAGTAGTTCCTGATAGTTCAATGTGCATATCCATGATCATTGATCATAGTTTCTGAGACAAGCTGCAGCTTTAATATTTTATTAATGAAAACGTTTAATGCTAAATCGGTTATTTAACTACCATTGATGCAAATATCAGTAGTATGCTTTGACTTACACACAACAACTTCAATGTTTTAAGTTTTGATCATTGAAAACATTTAAATGTTTTAGAGCCAAGTCAGTTGAGCCATCAAAGAAGCCGATTCTGCAAGATCTGTCATCTACTGTCAAGACAGTAAGCTCTAAACTATGTTGATTACTAATGCTTAATATGGCTGCTTGTAAATCATGGTGTATTCTGAGCATAAATTTGTTGTATTTGTGAAAACTGATTTTTGTGAGGTTTGCAGAAAATCTTTTGTAATTTTTGTTGCCATTTAAAAGCATTAAGTTTACAGTAAGCTTTCAAGGAATTAGCCGAATAGTCTCTACTTTCATGTTTTTGGGATGATTCAAACTTGCACATATTGTCTATATTCAAGTAACTAGTCTCCACACACGTAAAAAGTTTGAATAAATCAGCAAATTTTTAACGTCTTTGGCACTGGTGGATTTACCTTTAAGATCTGCATGAGCGACTTTTTAACCATCACTTTGCACCACCATAGCTTGCCAGCCAATTGATATTGAGCTGTTCAAACCCTCTGAAGGTTCGACAAGTCTTCTAGTTTAGATTTTTTTAAATTGGCAAGTTTTGGGTTTTTATGGGTGACGTCATAAGTGGTGTAGGTTTAGGTATTTATGGCCCAGGTTGCCAGGCCCTGGGTGCCAATGCCAAGAGCCAATTTTTTGAATCGAGTTTTTAGTGGAAACTAGGCTATAATACCAGTCTTNAGAGCCTTTGATAGGCCATCTAGTGTTTGTGGTTCAAAAGTTATCCCCCAAAATCCATAATTTGTTGTTTTCAGGCCATAAGTTTTGAACCAGAAATGCTATGAAGCCAATCAAGGTCTCTAAAGACTCAGATTATAGCCTAGTTTTCACTAAAAGCTAGTTCACTGGGTGTTGAAATATGCCAGACCATGTGTAAAACAAACTTTTAAAACACTTTTTTGTTGTTGTGAAAGCAGATTTTTCCATTTCTGTATGCATGTGTTTACTCAATCAGAAATATGTTCCATATATCTTGTGTCATCCATCATATTTTCATATATTTTTTGTGGTAGCACCTGTTCATAATTGCAGAAAGCAATATGCTTGCTTACCTTTGATGCAAAATGTCTCTGGGAAGTGTTGGCAATGCTTTCAATAATTTTGCTACTACATCCTAATATAACTTGTAGCTGGAAAAGTAATGTTGTTTTAAATGCGTTTCTTCTGCAGTCTTTACATTATGTTTGCTGCAATGGTTTTCAAACTAAATGATTTTACAGAATCAAGTATTTTATGCAGGTGCCATCTGTGCCATCAATTTTTCCACTTCGTGTGTTGCTGACAGCAAATCCATCTGCTACTGTGTTGCAGTGCACAGTGCAAAGAGAGGTAAAGTTGAGGTGTTTTCCTGAAATCATTGTTTCTTCATGCAATCTTGCAGGTGTGTGTTACTGCTAGAGGTTAATTAATGATTATTTTCTGCAAACAGTGAGCAACCATCTCTTAAATTGCTGATTGTAAGTGGTGTGGTGCAATTGCAACTTGTAAATATCGGTGACCTCACAATGAATCTCAAATGGCAGAAGTTGGAGATGGTTGTAGTATCTAATTTTCAGAAGCAGTGCTTATTGCTTGCAGAAAACAATCATAAATTAAGCCATTTTCCTTTAAGTGTTTTCTGTCTTCACAAAATTATCATCAGTCATTCTAAGTTTGTGATATACTTCAGGTGCAAGTCTTTTCATTATTTACCAATATCAGCAACGAAGTCTACCTTTTTAAAAAATGTAATTCTTTGGTTTTTCCTTGACCAACAGTCAGCAAACTGAAAAATTTCACATCATAAATCGTCTTTAATACACTACATGGGGGATGGGGTCATTGTACCAAATCCATTGCTTCGTGAGCGCTTGCAACTTCATTAGTTTCTTGACACGAAAGTTTTTGAAGTGAAGAATATGTTGTATGACATCTTGCTTTTGGAAACCAATTGGTCATAGCAAAAGTATGTCCACTATTCAGTATTTTTGTGGTACAACTCTGAGTTTCCATTAAAATTGTTTAGATACAGATAATGCAAATAAAATACAGATAGTAAATTTACAAGGAACTACGAAATAATAACAAATTACTGTAGCACACTAACATAAGCACCTAAACCTGCACAGAATTGCAAGGTTAATGTAATGAAGCAACAAAAAAATGGTTTCCAATGAAATCATCGTATCTTTACTGTTTGCTTCAGGGTTGGTTAATTTAAATTCATATGGCTGATTTAAATCAAGAAATAAAAAAAAAATCAAGCAAAAAATCATAAGCAGTTTTGAAGCTTTGTGTGATTTCTATGACACATTTAATTAACATTTTGATAGGTTTTCACATATTAGTATAAATGGCAGAGAGTTCTTATGATGACAAAATTTGAAACAATTGAAGTTTTATCAATCATAGCTTGTGTAAGGTCACATATTCTATGTCACCTGACTGCAAATATGACATGTGGACTGAAACCACCAACCCTTGCTGACGCAGAAGTCAAAACTGTTAGAATGCCACAAGTAAGTTAATTCAGTCACAATCTTTGAAAATACAGATGAATACTGTTACATCGAGTTTTAATACTACTGTGGGACAAATCCCTGAAATGTCATAGTGGCCAAAATGTCTCCATGAAAAAATGACTGAATGTTTCAGCAACAAAGAAACCAAGCATAAAGTGAAAGTCGCATCTAAATTCCATCAAAAATGTAGTCTGTTGACTGTAGACATTATAGTTTTAGAACATACTTTTGATTCATAATAACAGATGTATACATCATAGGTTTTACCGTTTTATACATGTAAGTCATACTTTTGCAGAAGCTGAACTAGTAAAAGCTGCATTGCAATAATTAATTTTAACAATCAACTTCGCACCAAAAAAGCTGGCAACTTGTATTTATCTACAAGCTTTTTAACATGCCTTTAAGTGTCCATGAATTTGATAAACCGATGGTTTGAGTATTGTTATTGCATTAGTGCAAAGAAAGTTCGAATGAAAGTTCAGCTGTTTCTGGTTGCTGCACTTGAAGAAACAAAGCTCAAAAAAATTATATTAAAACAAAGTATTTGAAATAAAAAAGTGCAAGTGCTGGGTTGCCACCCCTACACATCAAATAAAAAAGATCATAAAAATTAAAAATTTCCGATTTAAATCAAAACAATCCGATAGTTTTGATTTAAAAAAAATCATGATGTTTATCAACCCTAGTTTGCTTTGTAACTTTTGTTCTAGTGGAATCTGGAAATACAACAATGTTGTTTAAAATACACAGAAATATGGGGTATTCTGCTTGTTTTAAGCCAAGAACCATCTTCTTAGCATCAGCGGTTGAGGAGTTCTAGAAGATTTGTAACTTTTGGTGTGCACCAGGCTACTGGCTGGTTACTGTGGAAATATGAGGGCAACCAATAAACATGAGCTTGAAGTTATTTGTAGGGTATTTGTCCACATTTTAGAAATGCTCTTTTGAAAATTTTTTTCAATCCACCTGAGTGTGCTTAACAAAGATTAAACCATCTGTGACAAACCTTCTTTCGTTTTACGATTGGCATCACAGATTAAATGTGGTTCAAAACTTTGTTGAAAATTTCTCAACTGGTGTTGAGCACAATTCACTTCACAGCCATAGTTCACTGGACAGAATGCCATCTAAGTCATCTTCAACTAATCACTACTTGACAGTGCAATATTCCTTAACTTTCAGTGCGCTTCAATTGCATCTGTTTTTGTGTTGCGAAATGCCATTATATGTGCAGGTCACGCAGAAATGCGAGTCAAAAGCGAATGTTGTGTTTTGATGCGTATTCATTTTCCTATTGGTTGGACAAATATTTCACTTTTGTTGTGCTAGGTAAAGGATGCAGCTCACAGCCCTCTTCTGTCTAAACAAACTCCTAAGAATGAGCGAAAAACAGAAAACACGCAATCGACTGATCAGAAAGATGGTGAAGAAAAAACAGTGGCATATCCCCAGGTGCAGGAAGTTGCTGCTGATTTCGAGAAATGGTTGATTGTTTTCTATTTTTGCAACCGCAACATTGAAATAGAGCGTATTTTGCATTTAAAGACCTTGTCCGATACGGTTGTGCAGCGTATGGTCTTTTTATGCTCACAAATATTTGGAATTTGTCACTGTTAATCGCGAGCTTCCTTTGAAACAAGATAAAACAACCGTTTCTCATTGTGCATCACATTAAAATGGTGCTACACGTTTAGTCGTTATCCGCAATTATTTTACGAAATCCCGTAACGTTTGCAATAGGCCTTTTACGAACGTTCGTAAACACCTTTTGGATTGTGCTTAGCTACTCAAGGCAGGATCCTTGTCAGTCGTGGTGTGTTATTGGTAGAAATTGTGATAAAGGCGTACGACGAATGTGTTTTAATCGCACGATCTGTATCTTCACTTCTTTGCAGATCATTGAACTAGGATTAAGGGGCGTTTTCGAACTGATCCGTGAAACAGTGTCTCAGCATAAAAGTTTGTGCTGCAAGGCACTTCGCGCTTTGCTGAACATGTTGCAAGGGCAGAAGCTGGAGGGAATGAAGAATGAACCACATCTTATTCTTGGTAACCGAAACGCGCTGCGGGTTGTAACAGCATGGTACAAAATGAATACGCTTTCTTAATCGGTGTTATCATTCATTTGATTTGTTTCCTGATGGTGCAGTGCAGTACCATAGCTTATTGGTTGTTGGTTATTTCCTCAACGTTTAAAAATGATGTTGCATTACACCTGCACGTGCGCGAAAGTATGCGTGATTAGTCTGCTTGCTTTTTGCTTGTAAACGGGCGGGTGCACATGAACTGCAAATCAGTCCGTGCCAAATGACGCGCGTTCGATTGCACGAAGACACGAATATCTGTGCGTGAACGTACTAGTTTCGTAAGCACGCAGACAAGCGCAGTCCAGTGATGTTAAATTTGTAAGGGTTGTTGTTAACCGTGTTCGAGTTCGAAAGGTAGTCTTTATCGATATTTTTGCATCAGTTTAACGAGATTACAAGGTATATTAAACCAACTCACAAGAAAATGGGAATAGCTCACAACTAAAGAAATACACAGAAATAGTTCCTTTTTATCGAAATAATGATCTAATACGGTACCAAAATGCAAATATTTGGAGTTACGATGAAGAGCCGTATAGCATCCAATGCCGCACAGACGTGGGTCACTGAAAGAGTTAAACGCCACTGCACAAGCTGCCATTCGTTCCTGTCTGTCATGTATTTACCTTGTGAAAACCACGAGTGTACGTTACGTCGTAAACCTGTTCATTTTTGGGACAGTTACGTACCGGCCCGTATATTAGACAGTATTCATTTCGTCGGAGGACAGCGTGGCGTGAGGAACGANACAGAGAATCAGTGTCATCAAATCAGAGATGAAGTCCACAACTTTCGCATCCGAATAGGGAAAACAAAACTGTGTGTAGTGGCTTTCATGAAGAAATATTACCGATATTAATATATCGCCTGAATTTTGCCGACGTGACGATGTATGGGTCGAGATCTGGCGGTCGCCTAACTTCTATTCAGAATACATGTATGTTGCTAATCACGATATACAAATGATTATTATTTTTCAAATTTGCTAGGTTACGTGTGTGTTATTTTGAAAACACACACCTTTGTCAATATGAAAATGGTGTAAATCGTATGGCAACTAGTCATAAACATTGATTTGTTGCTACGATGTTGTGATTTCGTTGAAGGCGTAGTTTCAGAATAAAGTTGTATATTAAAATGTGTGGTGCAATTTTCTCCAACGGATTCTGGTGCATTTCGCTCATGGCGAAGATATGTGGTGCAAAATGCTTCCACAGAGTATGTGGTGTAGTTTGCTCCCACAAGCCACTGTGCCGGCTTCCTGCCTTCCTCACAAAACAAACTATTCTGCGCTTTCTATTTTGTTGTGGAGCCACACTTGATGATCATGACGGCACGTGGCAACGCATCGTCTCGCCAACATTCACGATCTATGATTATAAGTAGGGCAACCGAAAGTAAATAAAGTGAGAATTTGTCTGCCCTTTTAAAATTTTATAAAACGTCCACAAACCAATTTTCATGTTCACACCATGAGGGAATCCAAGTTATTAGGTCAAATTTTATCATTAGGTCAAAATTATCGTTTGGTCAAACGTATCTTGCAGCACAGTTTATCTCTTTATCGGTATTTTACTGAAACTACAACAACAGATCTTAATTTGTTTTTGCAAGTTGTGTTGCAATTCTGTAATAATAGTGGCCTTGTTGCGACTTCTTGCATAACAATGTTGTTTTGCCCGCTACTGGACGATTGAATATTATGTAAGCTATGCGTGGTAAGGTAAGAAATGTGGTCTCACAGTACTAGTTTTGATAAATGTTCAAGCCATTGTACATAGTGTTCAACTTCACGATGTTCTCAGGTTTGACTCTACCATAGTTATTAATGTACTGCACTTACCAATATACCATCCCTAAAGTTAAACCACCAAATTTTTTTATATTTCAAGATATGGTGCATGAATACGCTTCGGATTAACGGGAACACCTAAGGCTGAATTATTTTGCACTTGCAAATGCGGGGAATTTATAGGTCAAAATAAAGTCAAAATTTGTAAATTATAAAGTGAAAATTGTAAGTTTTTAGGTCAAAAAATTGGTTGCCCTAGTTATATGTCAGTTAAAGCTCATGCTGTTCAATTTGCGTAATTCGTTTTCTGTGAATGCAGATAGCAATTGCACTTCAAACGTCACACAGTTTCGTTTGCGAACACTGCCAAAAGTGTTGCCCACCGACTTCGTCAATCTCAGTACTTTCTTGCAGAAAACTTGTTTCAAACTTTGTTGGAACTTTCGAGACTCCCATCTGACGATACTGACGCTTCATCTTCTGATGATTACACCGAAGTCATATCTGATACATCCCTGCCCGGAATTGGGCCATTTGAAGAAAATATTCTTGGTATGTGTGATATGCTTGCAACAATGCAAAATGATCCTTTTTCAATTTTGCTAGGTTACATGCGTGTTATTTTAAAAACATAGGTTGCATTGAATATTTACGCTGCTCAGCGAACTTATCAAACTCGACCAGAGCGCACTGTGCAAATGATAGGATGAACAATGTTCATGTATATCTCGATTTGTTTGAATTCTGCTAGAAAGCCCAGCTACTGTAGACTTTTTCATCTGACTAGTTCTGGGCATGCTCTGTTGTTTGCAGTTGAAATCTGTTTGTTTGCACAGCGATGTGGTTTACTGCAACGACTTCCTTTTTTGTTGAAGTAGACTGCGACGAGTATATGTCTTTTTTCAGTTGCCAATTCCGTCCCTTCTCTTGCCTCATCGTGTTTACTGAGTTTAGTTTTCGCCTGGGGAAACACCAGTAAACTTCTGGTTGTGGTGACTTCGTTCGTTGCGGACTGCTCAAGCCAGAAGCAGACTCTCTTTGTTAAGGTGAGCTGGACAGCAGGTGACGTATGTAGTGCATCGTATTTTAATGAACTCAATAGGATGTTTTTGCGATACTCATACCACAGGTGAAAGACATGCAATGCATATCAAACCACCTCACAAGAAAATAGAAATAGCGCACAACTGAAGAAATCCACTGAAACGTTTGCGTTTTTGAAAAATAAAAATTTGGCCTGGCAATTTTTTAGCTTCAATTCATAAAGCATAGTTTTTCTGCATTCTCTCCTTGCAATTCACATCTTTTGTCGTCATAAAGAAGCTCAGTGGCTTTCATGAGCAAATCCGACCGATATATGTCGGCGGAATTGTGCCGACATTATACGTCGGTCTCACTGCCATATCGGCCGATTTATAACGGCATGACGATGTATCGGTCGAGTTGTAAGTGAACTTTTCTTTAGATTCCATCATCGTTTGTTGAGCTGCAGCGAATGGTGACCGCCGCGCTGCTTGGCAAGAACCACATTCCGATGTTGTACCAGGCTGGCGTGGTCAAGTCGTCTTTGTTCAGGACCTGGATTGTCCAAGGTAAGCAGCCATTATTCCACTATTTATCAGGTTCCTCGCAAGACTATCTTCAAGCATGATTTGTCGAGTGCAGTTTCCTGCTGTAAAAATGTGTGACTGTCGTTCTCTTAAAAATTGTGCGATAAAAGGAAGAAATATCGTTAGCTTGCTTGACAAATTCTGATTTGTGCCGCTCGGAAACTAATGCCATCTGGTCTGCGGCCACATTGGTAGTTTTTGATTTCTTTCGCAGTGTAAAGTCCGCAAGAACGCTTTAAATAGTTTGAAAAAGCATCAGACGTTCACTCCATTCATAAAATTGAACTTGCTTTGGCTACGCAGTGACTTGTTCAATGCGTGCGTGAATTGCATTTGTTAACTAGCGCAGTGCTCTTCAACCTTTCTTACTATGGTGCACCCTCAAAGATGTTTTGACGAACTCATGCACCCTATTTGCTGACACATCCCCCGTGTTCCCCACCTAATTGCGCCCATGTCTGTGAGTACCCTGGCCTAAATAAGCAAGTACCCTAATTCAGTAACTCACCTACATAATTCAGTTGATTATGTCTCATTGTCTGTCGCTTATGAATCACAAATAATAATCAATTATTTACAAAAATTAGCTTGACATGGTCTGATGCCTACGCACCACACTTTAGAATGTGCAAAGGCAAGGTTAAATCCTGGAAGTCATTGGTTGGTTAAATGGTTCATTTTTGCTAACAGAAAGTTTTGTAAAAAGTATCTGTTTAGTATGACAAGTTTGTGATGCATCCTTGTGAACCCTTTCGTGGTGGTGCACCTCACGCATAATTTGGTGCGCCCCAGGGTGCACCGTGCACACCGGTTGAAGAGCGTTTGTGCAAGAGCGCAGCGACGAGTGGCTCATCATGTTCGCGAGATTAAAAAAAGAATCGCCAAGCCCATTTTTGTGATTAAAAAGTGAAGGTTGTTTTGTGGATGCTTCTGTGTGGCTTATGCTCAGCGGAGTGCCTGTGTATAATTGAAATGTGTCTGTTTTTCGTTAGTTGAGGATAAGAACTCCGACGTTGTATCACTGAAATGTGACGGCACTTTCCTGTACTGCCTGCTGCGAGATGGTCAGTTGCTGAAAATCGGAACTGGTTACGATGCAACTGTGGAAGGCTTGGTCTATCGCAGAAGATCCATATTTGACCTTGGTGGTTGCTCGAAGCTCAGTTCCAGCGAATCTAACCAACTTTTTTACTGCGAGGTCTGGTGTTTGAGTTATACCCTCCAACAACTTGAAATGGCTTTGATGTCAAGCAAGTTGTTGTTTTACATTCTTATCTTTGGTTATGGCAAATGATTGAATCGAATTTGGCTGGACTATGGCCACCTGAAGTAATCTGTCTGTTATTGTATGTTCCCTACCCAAACGACAATGTAGAAAAGTAGAAGAAAAATTTACAGATAGTTAATTATCTTGTTTGCTTTTGCTGATTTTATCATGAACTTGACACATACTTGAATTGTTTGAAAGTATGTATCATTACCAATATGTTGTCCAATATTTGCAAAAATCATGTCCTAGGCATTTATCCTATAACGAAACTTACCTTTGTCTCACTTTGTATTGGGCGATTGCAATTTAATGATTATAATAACCAACCATGCAAAATTTTAGAGTTTCTACAAAACTTGCAGAAGATTGTCATGACGCCAACGTGTCACGAACTTAGAACCAAACTTTATTTTTCAAAAATTTCTTTTTTCAAAAAAACATCTTGGAACTTGGAGCTAATCGTATGACTGCCACTAAGTAATTACGTTTTTTCTGAGTTGTTTTGTTCACTGGGACATTTCGGTCATTTGCCCAAAAATAGTACTAAACTTCGCCGTAATAGTATTCACTAGCTTAGCTTTTCGGAAATTATGACCGAATTGATTAAGTTTTCTTCAGTTATTTCAAAAGAAATTCGGCCTACGATCAAAAAATGACCAAAAAAGCCCAGGGTTGTTTTGCCGTACTGCTTCTGTATTTGTTCAGTTGTGCTCCTTGACAGGATACTCTCTACCTTCTCACCCGCATCTCCCTCTTCGTCATTGATCGCAAAACGCTTGGCGGAAGATTCCTGTGCAAGCTTCCTTCTCTGGAGGGGGCTTGGTTCAGTGATGACGACGGCCTCGGTTGTTTGGTGGTTTTACCGCAAGAAGTAGGCTTCCGTGTGACCGTCAAGTTATTTTTTGTGATAACCTTAATTTACACTCAACCGGATGTGAAACAGAAACATACGCTGTCGTATTTCTGCAAGCTTGTGCAGTTAGTTTGAGTTTCCGAACCTGAAAAGTTAGAAAAATTAATTGAAATTCTGATCAGTTAAGTTTTGGTAGAAAGAAAAGCATTCGGAGCCGTTAACAGTGCACTACGTGCAGTCGCCGTGGTGGTACGTTAAGTAATCTGGTAATCGTAAAGCGAAGTGTGTTTTAGTCTGTTGTCTTTCACCGTTTTATGCGCATTTGGATTTGACGTCGCAGCAAAGGTTTTACTTAATTCTCTCCAACAGAATTTTCTCTGATTTTAGATTATTAGCATCTCAATTTGCTCTTTCCTCTAACCATGGTACCACCTTTTTGTAAAGCGAACTTGTCATTTGTGACGTTGTAGCGGATCTAGTAATAGCATTGTTGAAATTTTGTTTTCCTTCGACCGTGTTTTGCCATTGAAATGAAATTACAGTGAACATGAAGAAAAATTATTAGGGCCAGCAAAAAACAGCTGAGTGGAACTTAAGGTTTACGATACCACATCAAACTATGGGTCGCCGCCTACTCCGCTCCACCACTTCTATTTTTATCAAAGCGCTGTATTGTGTCAAGATATCCGTTTGCAGAGGAAACATGAGCAGCCAAAATGCACCCGTTCCAGATATTGAACATAATCGTCGAGTTGTTGCTAGCACACCTGTTTCTTCACTGTTGACCACCTATCTGCTTTCGCAGGACTCCTACTCCATCTGCGTGTACAAAATCGACTGCGACAAAGCGGTTGTGAAGCGACCATCGCTCAAAGTGCAACCGATGAGGAAGCACTTGCACTTTCTCGGGAATTCACCTGGTTTCTCACCGATACATCACACACAGTCCAGTAAGTCGGAAGTATGGTAGGCTTGGGAGTATCGGCTTGCGTTTGTGTTATTGGAAGTGAAAAGGCCGTCGCCACGTCGCTGTGGCTTTGGTTTGCTTTTGGTGCTGGGACTTTCGGGCAGTTTTGCGGACGATGCACGCGTCGTTTTCTTTTTCTTTATGTCGGTAACACTCCCCGTGTTGTTTCAGACAAAGCAGACATCGTCCAGGTCTGCGTCGGGCAGGACTTCTCTCTGTCTCGAAGCTCATCCGGAGCGATATTCTTTGCTGGAAAATCGGATGCGTTGGGATTGACCAAGGTATTAAGACAGGATAAGCAACACCTGGCTGAAACTTGTGTTGGGTAGCAGCTTAAATGCTTCTGCTTTCATGCTGACTTCTTTGGCTTGGCATAGCGAAAAGCTGAAGCTGAGTTTGAAATCTAGCATTGTTTAGTATTGCTTCTGTTAGCAATGCTACACTTGTTTATTATTCTGTTTTTCCTCATGAAAAATTGCCAGCCTGGTTGTTTAAAGACATATGTATTGTATGACGTCTTCACTCCCACACGCAACGCAGTAGAAGCATGTATGGCACAACAAGGAACACACAGATACAGAAAAGAACATGAACATAGATATGGGACGGTAGTAGACACGCATACGCTTGATGGCGCTAACACAATTTCTTTGAAGGAACGCAAGCATGGATATGAGGTACTAGTAAAGAGCACACGTATGGATGGTGCCATCACGGTTGTTATGATCAGTTTTTTTAAAAGGAAAATATTAGGTACCCGGTATAGACCTGTGGGGACCCGATGATAATTTCCTCTGATTTAGGGACCCGATTTTCAATTCTAGAGACCCGAATCGGGTCCGTAAACATAAAATGCATGGGGGAGTGGGAGGCTGGGAAGGACCTGGGGTCATTTGGCCTGCAAACTTCCCGAGGGCGAAGCTACTTACCTGCAATATTGTGAACGGAACAGTTTATGGAAGTAAAAGACTGTTGCTCTGAGTACAAGGTTTAATATGCGCAGTGCGGTTACATCATTAATGGAAGCAAAATGCGTTGCAGGCAAGTTCAAGCCGTCTGAAGGAATTGATGTGACGTCGCATTTCACATACAGTATATTGGAAATATTACTGATAGCTAAAGAGGAAATGCGTCGACAGTTATGAACTAGTGCAGCGCTGCAATGGCGGCGTCACAAAATTTAAGCAGGCTGAGAACAAAGCGTCCGTCCAACGATGTATTTGGGAAACGCATTTTTAGTCGATGTGATGATTCATGCATGGGAACGGAAATTCGTTTGCTTCTCGGTAGACATATTACTCGCAGTGCGATTGGACGCTACAGGCATTCCACTTCTTTGTACAAGAGTTATTTTAGTGAACGCAACAAACGCGAAACTGAGTAAGATATATCAGCGATACCTTACGATTCCATTCTTTTCATAGAACAGCGCTAATTAAATCAATGCACACCAAAACAAAGAATACAAAACTGTTTCTGGTACCCGAGCAACACATTTTTATAGCACATTTGATACAAAAATGCAACACATTTTATACAAAAAATGTTTTCCGCTGTAAAAAGTGTCAAACACGGTTTATTTTTTATTCTGAAGGAATTTCTGATCAGATTTTTCTTGCACTGTACCTCAACATTTACACACCGAGTTTAAACATGCTTTTGGTAAAGCAAATTGCCTAGTTTCAATTTGTCTCGTGTTAATGTGGACGAACATTCGTAATTCGTTCAAATAATCGTTAAATGTAACCGGTAGCTGGGAGTTACTCTATTTATACATGAATTTTCTTACTCCAAGACTAAATATCTTTTAGCTGTAGAATATTTTTCGTTTTATAAGTGTTAGTAATTTTACGAGTCGCAAGTTCAAACGTGTTCAAACATTTCATGGCGCGATATACCAACATATACTGTAGATGGCATGAAGCTGCTCTTCGCCAGGCAATATTTCCGTATTGTACCCATGAGTTTATTAAGTTGTTTACAACTCACGTAATGCTTGGTTATTAACATTATGTTTAACTTTACACATTACACCAAAATATTTGGATGTAGTACAACACAACTGTTTACAATTCCGTTTCCATGCCAGTTGCTATTGCTAGTTGTGAAGGAAGTTGTAAAAATAATGCAAAAAATAGTTTCAGCTCGACAACTTCAAGCGAACATTAAATTGCTTGGGAAAATGTTCTGGGGTTTCTGGGGCTGGTGCAGTAGCACGTACTGGAAAAAAATCGGGAGCAATAAAGCCAGTCCAAGTGAAGCGTGTTCATGACTTGCGAAAAAAATGTGTTGTATTCCTAAATAAACAGAAACATTGATTCTTAGCTGAAAAGTTTAGTCAGGTAAAGTTTGTTGGAAGTGTTGCTTACTTAGCTGATATATTTAACTCCGTGGAATGTCGATCTGTGCAAAGTTCTGGTTTTACTGTCATTGATCACACTGCAAAAATCATCGCTAACCACAATAAACTCATTTTGTGAGAAAACTGCGTGAATCGAGTTGAGTATGACATATTCGCTGAATTAAAAAACCTATGTTGATAAAAGAAAGTGAACGTCAAGGAAACCATAACTGGGTATATTGAGTAGCTTATCAAAAGTTGGAGTGCTGTTGTGGTGAGACTAACGCTTAAAATGTGAAAAGATTGGATTATAAATAATAATCGGCTCATTTGCGGTCAAGAATCTGCCTCAACCGCCTCTCCATGTTGCAGAAAAATTTCTGGATATGACGATGGAAGCAGTGTGTCGTTCAAAGAAACCCGAACATTTCAGCAAATAAACTTTTGTGTCGTTCAAAGAAAAAAACCCGAACATTTCAGCAAATAAAATATAAACCTCTGGGTGTCTGTGTGTTCAACTTTTCCGACTGTATCCAAGTATGTCAGTCAACGACTGATTGCATTTACGACAACTGAGCTTCTTGATTCAGGATTTAGTTTCTGAAAACGAATGTCGAAATAAGACGGGACGTTGAACATGACATGTGATTGTGTTTGAGTAAGAAGACACCGGGATTTATAAAGCTTGCAGACAATATGCAAGAACATTCTTCCCATTATTTATCAAAACATGTTTATGAATAAATTATTTACTATTACCGACTTTTTACTTAGCACAGGTCAGTCTCACTGCGAGTATCACAGTATCGTCTTGTCGCTTTGTCCAAATGGCAGGGATCCTTCTGTATACCAAGTGTTGGAGGAACAACCGTGGATCGATTGATTAATTACTTTTTCCATCAGTTTGTGTGTTTTCATACGTTCGTAATGTTAGTCGCTCCGTTTTTACAGGGTAAAGGCAGGAGAGTGCTGCAACCGGAACCACTTCCGCTTCCGAGCGGTGTGAAAATTTCTCACATGGCAGTTGCACCCGAAGGCGGCCACGGTGTCATGATTTCGGATTCGGGTGAAGTTTATTTTGTGGGAACATCAAAGCGTGGAGAAGATGGCGAAGGTTGGTTTGATCATAACAGGTCGAAGGAGATGTTGTCTAAATCGAATCCGCCGGATGGTGTATTACATCGTGACTCAAAAATCAAGCGAAACATGTCTGATTATGGCAATAAAAAAACTTCATTCAGATTTATCTGTTTTTCGCAGTATACCATTTGGTTGTTAGGTTACGAGTGTCGGAACGCCTTTGCTACCCCTATGCCTGGAGCCGTGGTTGTGTGAACTTCCTTGCCATTTCAAACGCATTCGCTCAATGTTCGTTTGTATAGCAGTGTTGAAAATTCATGCATTTTTGTGTTAGCTTTTGGCGTATGGCTTCCGTCAGTCACAGCAGTTACTTAGTTCGGCGGTGTAGTTCTAGAATCTAGACTATGATTTGGGAACCTTAAGGGAGACAAGGTGTTGCTACATTGAAGATAGTTAAAGCATGAACCATTAACAGCGGCTACTTCCCAATGGTCGGCCACGCATCGTTTTGGGTTGACATGAGCATTCGCAAGCAACCAACAATGACGGCCACTGTGAAAGGTCTGTATATACCATGGCTAGATTGTACCGCCACAGACACCGGTACAATCCAGTCATGGTGTATACAGACCTTTCAGAGTACGAAGGACAACATTCAACATTTCAGCTGAAGCTGTAGTTACTGGTTAAACTAAAAACAAGGTTAGGTTGTACAAAGAGAAATGGGGCGGCACTAGCTCAGTGGTAAAGTGTCTGCCTCTCAATTGGAAGGTTGGGTGTAAACTGCTGGAGCACTCCTGGGGCAAGAGTGTTCACCCAAAATCGCCCCAGCAGTGGGCAAATTTCAGGCTTCGGCCTGCCGCTAACTGCCGTCACCAAAAATTCGAATTAAAAAAGAGAAATTAAAAAGTGAAATCAGTTCTGCGTAAAGAGCGAAACAACAATCTCAATCAGGCTACAACATTTAAGCGAACGCCATCGTTCCCCCTGCGAAATAGTTGGAGATTATGATATTCCACGCGACTGCATCTCAAGTTGTTTCAAACTATAAACGCCTAATCGTTTGCAGCGTCGAAAAACCGTCGGCAACCGGCTGCTCAGAAACCAAAGCTGATGAAGTGCATGGAAGGCAAGTCGGTCGTGAACGGTTGCTGCAATGCTGGCACCAGTGCTTTCGTCACGAAAGACGGAAAACTTTTTCTGTTTGGCAAAGATTCAACCCAGGCCGACAGCAAGACAGGTAATGCAAGGCTCTGATGCATCGTTTCAGCTTCGTGCGCATGCGCGAGAGACGCCCTAAGTAATGTTTTATCCAACGCAGGTCTCGTTTCGTCGCTGAGCGACGTACGCGTGAAGCAGGTGGCGCTCGGAAAAGCCCACATCGTTGTCCTGTCCGCAGACGGACGCATCTGGACAGCCGGGGTCAACAGCAAGGGCCAGTGCGGGCGGCAGGAAGGCGTGGTCTCTATCGCTCAACGAATCGCCGAAGTGGAACAGGAGCGAGACGGTCAGCACAAGTTCTTATTGGTTTGGTTATCAGCGCTGTTTGATTCAGTTCATCACAGTTCCCTTCAACTTTATTGGATCATGTTCGTCAAAGTTTATATTGGGTCACGTTCGTGAAAGTTCATATTGGGTCGTGTTCGTCACAGTTCATATTGGGTCATGTTCGTCACAGTTCACCTCAACCTGTACCTTCGGACCCACACTTGTTTTTATCGCGTCGTAACGGGGTGTTCACGAAGCAACAGTCAGGTCTTTGTACTTATTGCAAACCGCAGTTAAAGCGAACAATTAACAAGTTAAATTAGCTGTGCCATCATTTTCAAACCCATTATAAACAATTTTTTGCTTGTAACTTTCACTGCCAGTTAAGGATCGTGTGTATCAGTGTATAGCCAATACGTGGTGAAGCAAATGCCCAACGATCGTCATGGAGATGTGATTAAATTGCAGCAAGCTTAACTATAGTCGCCTGGTGCACGCTGTTGTTTTGAAACACTCGATGTTTTAGGCTTTATCCTTAGTGTACATGCCTTGAGAGTTTCGAACAGCTGGGTATTTCCCTTCAAATTTCGATTGTAAGGACAGTAACAAGCAGTTCTAATGATTTGCTCAAAACGTTTAACGTAACTTATCATTATAAGCCAGGCATCATTATACAATGCCACCAACCAGCCCCAAGATTCTTACCTGGGGTTTGCAACTGTCCGCGGTTGGCAGAGGACTTCCGCTGGAACTTACACAACTAACCACAAAACATTTTTCAGATATTAAAGAGTACCCTGATAAAGAGAGATGGACATGTTTATTTAGGATTGCGCATGCTTTAAATTCTGAGAAATTACCCAAAAAAGCTTCAGGCGTTGTGTTTATTATCATCAGCGCATCAGAAAAAGTGCTTCCTTTTAAATTTGGAACAAATAGACAAGATACAACACTCCGAAAGAACTAGCTCGGCAAAACCCTGTTCATAGACGAAGCTGGTTTGCATCTTACCTGCAATAAACATGTACATTGATGAAACGCATCAGGCCTGCAGATGACTAGGCTATTGTACTAACTCCTTTACACCACGCGCCTTTCACCTTGAATCTGATTTTTCATCTTTTGCTTGTGACATCAATTCCGACGCAACTTTGCAACGGTTTGCAGTTTCGATGCCGGAAGACAAGTCGCTCGACGACGTGCGCCTGAACGAGGACGGATCGTCCGGCGCCGCGATCGCCCCCATCTGCTCCCCGGACAAGCACAAGTGGCGCAAGGGGGTGTGCATGGTGTGCGCCGTGTGTGGCGAGTGCACGGGTTATGGGTCAAGCTGCATCAACTCATCGCTGGACGGGAGATACCCGGGGACGTGAGTGCCAGTTGTCATCGGTAGACTTTGTTATTGCGCCCGCCGTGCCAGTGCTAGGTGTCCGTTAGTCTGGTTAGCCACGATATGTTACGCTGTTTGTATAGTTATTTGTTTTTCAATTAACTTTTTACGATGTGTAACACGTGCACGCTGTTCGTATCAAATCATACCCATCAGGTACTTGTTCCGCTTACAAAGCAGACACTCATTTGGAGGGGCTTGAGGTTAATGTGTGCTGTTAAGCGTGTTTGTGGCGAAGCTTTTTTTGTTGTACCAGCTAAAGCTATGAGCTGATGCTTGTATGAGTGCTTAAAAATCTGTCTGCATGCATCTCCAAGCTGATATGATTGTACAATTGCTCTTTCAAGTGCAAGCTGATGTCGATTGCAAAGCGGAAAAGTGTACGTTCTGATGCACAACAAGCATCTCGCATAGCAGGCGCTTCTTTGATGCGCGAGACGCGCTGGCTTTTCTTTTTCGAATTGCTTACTCGGGTTCCTGCTCATTGTACATGCCGTTAGCTTTGTTTTGTAAACAGGTTTGAAATGGCACGGGCCTTTCCAGGGCGGCGAAGCATGAGCACAGTCGGAGCGGAACCGTGCTTCTGGCAAATCGTGCGACTTCACGTTGAGCGTCTTATATCGCAGTGACTTTCCTTCGTTGTCCTCGTATCGACATTAATTCATCCGCAGTGTCTTCTGTATCAAGGACAAGTCGCTGCCTGTGATTGTTCAAGAACGTTTTTTCTTGTTTGGTCCCAGAAATCGTGTCTGTATCTTTGCAGGCCATGCGGGTGCGGCGCGGGCGATTCAGGATGTACGGAGTGCGGATGTTGCAAGACCTGCGCTGGCGAGGTTGACCTGAATCGCGAAGATAAAAAGAAAGGTAAGCGGGCGTCGTATCGCTGCCGCCTCACTTTGGGCTGCTTTCCAGCTCAGATCTTTTCGATATTATTCGGTTGACTTGGGCAAAGCTTTACTTTGTTACCTTCACCTGATATTCGGCCGACTTTCCAGTTCTTTGCGATTTAGCTTCGCATCGAAAAGGTCGATTCTGGCGTCAACCAAACGCGTTTGGTTCGTTTACCTTCTCGAATGATCTCCATTCGATCCAAACTGACAACGTTGTTTTTTTTTTCTTCAGCGCCGGACAATCGTGGCAACCCTATGCCCACCGACCCGGCACTTCTGTCCCCAAACTTGGCCCAACAGTCGACCCCAATTCTCAAGCGCTTGGCTGCGCTGTATCAGCGCGGCAAGAGGAAAGGCGGCGCCAATGCTGCTGGAAAAGACAATAGTCGAGGTGAGCGTTGCGAGGCGATGCTGCGGTGAGCGCTTTTTGTCGGACAGTGGAAATGTTTGCTCGTTAAGACGCCTGGTATTGATGCCCAATGATTATGTAAATTTGCACATGATTATGTAATTTAAAATATAGAAGTTATGGTGGCGGTACATTATTAAGAACTCTTTGTCTGCTGTATGATTATACAGTACTTAGTAGAAAGAAGGCCAAACAAACGTGTGGAAGCAGAGTAGGCTCAGTGTGTGAAAGCAGAACAGAAGCAATGCAAAAAATAAAATATCTTGAACTCACTAGCGGCCGTAATTCATAAAAGTAAACGTAATGCGGCCGGCAATAGCGAAAAGTTTGTGCAGCCCTGATTTAACGCTATGTGCACAACTGTAAATTGTTGTTTGTTTGGTACATCCCTTTTAGGCACTTCTAGGGCATGTTCATCCTGATGTTCCGTAACCGTTCAACCGATATGGGGTATAACCCTGTCTACATGCCGACTGTAACGTGACTGTCCTAATTGCGTGTGTGCTTCGGACGATAAATTTCTGCATTTCGACAATCAGTCAATGAAAGCCACGAAATGATTTTGAAAGTATCCTTTGTTTTTAAGGCTCGTCACTGAGCAAGTCGGATGTCTTGCAAGAAGCCAACAAGATGGCTCTTCTTCCTCTTGTTCAAATATCGCTCGACGCTTGCAGAGATAAACCTGTGCAGGTTAGTCCTTTAAACATTTTGACTTCTCTACACCTTCGAAAAAATTCTGTTTTTTGTCTGTGCTAGTTTTTAGCGTAAAAAATTTACCAAGAAAGCAACGCATACCGCTGATAAACCGCAAGGAGGGATCTGAGGACCACCACTCCCTCATGCTAATGCCCAGAAATCATCACATTTGCTCCTTTCTGATGTTCACTTGCGACGTGAGTTAACTTGGCAGGTTTCGTGTGACGTTCAAGCTGCCAGTGTTGCGATTAGGGATGTGAATTATGGAACATTTGGAGGTTCCGGAATATTCCGGAATGTTTATTTCGAATCCAGAATATCGAATCCTGTTCCGGAATAACTTGTATGGAGCAAAATGAGCTGATTGTGCCGAGGTTTAGAACGCGCAATCACACAACCTGTTAATTAGCTCGTTACATCACTACGCAGTGCCGTGAGCATGTTGAGTGTTTCTTTCTCTTACGCAGGAGCGCAAAGAGTGCCACTACAAAATTTGTTGAAATTATTTGTTTTGCCAGCTTTGCAATTTTTCACGTTTATGTAATCTAAATTTTATTTCGAATCCAAATATTCGAAAAAACTCATGATTTATGGATTCGAATACTCGAATAAGGATTCGAATAAGGATTCAAATTCATATGATTCGATATTACATTATATGCATCCCTAGTTGCGATACACTTTGTCTTGTCCAAAATGTAGCGTCATCGTTCATTCGGTGTTTTCACGGCAAAACAGATGTGCATACATTTTTTCTATGCTATTTCAGATTGCGTGTGGCTCGCACCACACTATTATTCTGACTGAAACAGGATCCGTCTATGGCTTCGGACAAAACACTCACGGACAGCTGGGTCTCGGCGATACAACCAACAGGTGCTGGTGTTGAACCCTCTACGGCTTCCTTTGTAATGCGCACGTGCAGTATTTTTAGCCAATCCTGTTTTATTCAGCCCGAATGTTTATTTTGTTGGTGATGATGGTGATCTAAGCTTCCCGTTTATTCCATTGCGCTACAGATGCTGCATTGAGTACAAGCGAAGAGTAAATCAGCTTATGTTCCTCGGCATTTTAAACCATCTTTGAGTCTTCATAACTATTCAAGTCGACGAAGCAGACGTTTGTTGCCGGTAGNAATAACATGCACTCAAGTGGTNTATGGCCGGACTCACACAACAGCCTTCTTTAACGACCCAATGCAGTAACACTCATCCTTGATTTAAAAATTCCTTTGCAAACAGACCATTGATCATTTTCAATTGCTTAGTTGTTCTTAAGCCCAGGTCTTAGTAAACACCAGCACCTACGAGTTTTCGTTTAATTTTGGCCAGATCACTTTTACAGCTTTGTTACTCACAGAAACGCGGTCACTTGGATTCCCACACCGGCCAAGATTGCCCAGGTGGCAGCAGGGAGTCACCATAGTGTGCTGCTCAGCAGCAAAGGCATCGTCTACGGATGCGGCAGTAACAGCGTAAGTCACACTTGCGCAATCGATCAAAACCTGGGGTTATGGTGCTGTATTTTCATGCAATTGTAGTTCGAATAAGTCTCACTTTGTGCTGGTGGACTGTAATGGCTCGCTTGGTGCAAGAGGTTGTTATCGAATAGCACGTTTATTTGATCTCAGGCTGCAAACGCTGGCGCTTCCGCACTTTTTTATGGTTGTTAACAGGATCCTCTAACTGCTTCGCCCACTACCGCACGTGTAGCGTTTAAGAAAATGTCAAACTCCTTTTCTGTTCAGGCCAATCAACTCGGTGACTTGCGGCTGAACGAGAGTCTAATCCTGACTCCGGTGCCGATACTCGGATACCAACAACCGGCCTCGGACAAATGTCCTCGTGTGTCGTGGATCAGCGCCTGTCACACATTCACGTTCATTGAATACGAAGAGGTGAGGCCGGCCGTGTTTCTTTTTGTCCGATACTTTGATCGATCTGTTTGCAGGAGTGAGTTACACAGCAGCGTTAAACGCTCCAGGTAAGTGTAGAGATTTGTGGATCATGCGCATAATATACGGATGCAGGTAAAATCCTTTGTACCACTCCAAACAAATGCTGTTCAAGTGCTTCTTAACGCCGTTTAGAATGAAAAACAAAACGATCCATTGTTTTCTCGGCTGCAGGTGCTGCTCACTGCCGATCAACTCCGTCGCGCTCGAATCTTCTCCGACAACTCCGCTCTCGCAATCAGCTACAAGCTCCAAGACCCTGAATCACGTGATCCTGCCAAAAGGGTAAAGAATTAGGGAACAGTATTTTTTCAACTGTTCTCGCTTTTCGGCAATTTTTTTTCAACTTTTTCATATCGTTTTTCCACAGGAAGGTATCAGTTGTCAACTGCTGGTGGACAAGCTCTCGGGTTCGTGCAAACTGGTCGAAGGCGAGGACTGCGTCAGTCTGAGTGAAGATGAGCAAGCTTGTGTTGACACATCCCACAACGTCTTATGGAGGTAATGCAGTGACTTGGTTGGGACGCTGCAAAATTCTGCTGGAATGAACTACGTCATCAGCAAGCAGGAAAGCATACTCAGTAAACACGTCATAACAAGCAATGCCTTCCCACAGCAATTGTCTGAAGCAAAACCTGTAACATTTCTCCGCCACACTTCGACTACTCGGCTATCTTAACGCGTCAAATTGCTTCCTATACCACAGTTGTAAACTTACTTTGAGTTGAATTTTATTACAAGTTGAAGTACAAACGGCAGTGGCCCTATTTTTGTTAGAAGTAGAGGAAAACATGCACGTTCACAGATTGTACATGATGTAATTAAAGAAGTTTCGCAAAGAAGTGTTTCTTCCAAAGAGTAATTGAAAAAGTCTTTCAGAAGTAATTGAAAATATTTTGTTGTGACTTGATGACTGGTAGCATAATGCTGCCTGTTAAGTAACCGACCTATTTGGCATCTCGTCTTAATTGAACCCCGAAAAAGATTGGAAGAAAAGGTAATAGTTTGTGTTTTGTTTAAAAAATTTGTTTCTAGGTTTAAGGGTTTCTGTTGCAACATGATTTTATGATCAATCTGTCTTTCACCCGTAGCTTGAATGCATCGACTTGGACGGCNTCGTCTTACCTGCTGTCCGGCTTCTGCAAAGAATCCAGCGACTGCGACACATTGTACCCTTTCTCGCCTGAGGTAAAGCACGAGCGACATCCCCATGTACTACGCATTCAGCACATGTGTGTATTTGCATCCAAACACTCATTCGCTTTTGCGACTTCGGGTCTAGAATGACGCCCAAGTTAGCATTTTGTCTTGTGCTGTTTGTAGCAATGTTTCTGCAGCACAACGACATTGCATTTAGGAGCGGAAGACGAGAATGTTGTTTTGTGAAATCACTGCGGACGATCGAATGTTGAACGCGCAAACATCTCAGGCGCAAAAATTATAATGGCTAGCACTTCTTAAGTACGCTTGCACCGCGCAGATGCGTTATTATGTCTTGAGCTACGAAGTGGATTCGCTTTGCACCCCAATTTCGAATACCCTCGCTAATCTTGTTGGGATTTCATGTATGACGAGCATCTAGTCAGTCTCTGCCAGCTTTTCAATGAATTGTAAATGAATTGTAGTATTGCAACGGTCGGCAAGCTGCCACGCTGTTTAAATTGAACGGTTCTCCGAAAAACCTGGATACTGTCTTGACAACTGCGTGAAACGTTATTTTTTTTCTCGCTAATCAACGTTCGCTTTTGTTTTTGCAGTTGGCTGTATCCATGAAGCCAGGTTCCTTGACTACGCGGACCCAGGCCGGCCTCAATCTTCTGTCTTGCATTGACACCCTGGTCAAGCGCTGTCCCAGTGGCGTTCACGTCACCAAGGATGACGAACGTTCCTCTGAGCAAGCGTACGTATTTACTGCAATGGTTGCATCCTTCCTGCTTGCGCACATTGGGCGTCTTCAAAATGTTTTGCGTTTAGAAAGTTTTTAACAAACCGCAGGGGAGAGCATCATTTTGTGCGGCAACATTTTCTTGTGCTTAGTTGACCCTCATTTTTCCTAAGCTCGACGCAGATTAGTCTTTGAATTATTACGATTGTCTGAAGTTAGGTTATGTTGGTGAGGAACAAACCGATTATGTTATAAATGCGTCCCGGACTATATTAAGGTTTGCTTTTCAGTGGTATCATAAGTTAGAAATGTTGAGTGGTTAGAGATAATATGTTTGGCTTTTCCCAGATCACCTGGGAGAAGAAAAGCAAAAGAACAACACACAGCTGACGAATACAGCATCGTCAATCGTTTCAAAAGTAAGTTCACCGACAGCATATGATATTATTCAATTTGCTTTTTCTGGTGTTAAGTTGTCACATCTTGGAGGTGTTCTCTTCATTCAATGCAATACTTAATAAAATTTACAGTTTTTCGCTGTGTTTTTAGGTCATGGTGGGGGTTGGGGTTACTCTGTTCACTCAACGGAAGCCATCCGTTTTATGGTTGATTGTGATATTTTGTTGGGGGGTGTCGGCGTCTTCGGAGGCAGGGGCGAGTACTCCGTGATCGTCAGTCTGTTCGAAGAGCAGGGGGAGAGCGACGGGCAGGGAGAGGGTGAACTGCTGGTGGAAACAGACCGGATTCCATACGAGAGTGGCTTCAGGTACATTGCTAAACTATGATTATTCCTTATTGTAAGCCTTTCAATTTACTATTTGGACTAGAATTTATGCGGCATCTCACCACTACAAATAATCTGTAGCGAGTCGTATTGTAGAAAGCTGCATTTCAAAAAAGGCGTTGTTTTCTGAGGAAGCCAGAACGTGGTGAACCTTCCCAATGGAACTGCAAGAGTACGCTTGCCTGGCTCAATGCGAAAGTCAGCGTCGATGTTGACGTTCCTGTTCCCATTTTTGTGTCTCCAGGGAAAAGTTCCACGCGATCTTCGACGATCCAGTTCCTATTCAAGCGGGACAGTGGTACACAGTGACAGCGAAAGTCAACGGTCCATCAAGTGACTGTGGATCGCACGGAGAGCAAAGTGTGGTCACCAGCGACAAGTACTTAATGCTTTTTCTTCGTCATTCCAAGTGACCGCTTACCTGGTATCGTATTAACTGAGTTACTAATCTTTGCCTCATTGCTTCTGTAACGAGGTGGGAAGTCCGTTCGAAATTGCTCTTTCATCACGTTTGGTGGAAATTTTTTCTGCAGCGTTAAATTTTCATTCCGCCGTTCGAAACGTTCCAACAATGGCACGGACGTGTCTGCGGGCCAGATCCCCGAGCTCCTCTACACCCTCCCCTTGGTGACGTCGATCACGGAAAAGGACACTTCCCACCCCCCTACACACGTTCTGCCCGTCCAGATTGCGTCCAAGGATTTCTACATGAATTTTTCAGAGGTGATTTTTTCAGTGCTTACGACGTAACGTCCCACCTTGACGTATTAGTTGCATGATCAGAACCATCCGGTTCCTGGTACACGTTCATGATCAACTCGCAATATTTACGAGTGACATTAGGTCGACTCTTCGACCGAATCCGGCGGCGTTTTGTACCTGCAGTCGACGTAGCTTATGATTAGTGATTTAAAGCTGGTTTACACTGGGGCCAAGCAAGGCTGAGCCAAGCCGAGCTGAGCGTGGAAAAGTGTTTACACTTGCAGTAATGTTTACGCTTGGTTGCGTCGCTTGCCATGGGAGCGAAGTTCGACGTGCTGCCCGCGTCTATCGTGGTTGCTTGGTATAAAGAAGCTGGTATCTGTAACGGTTGGCCGTTGTAACAAAAAAAAGCAACTGCTACTGTTGCTACTGTGGTACTGGCACTTAAAAAGTGTTCACAAGCTAAAAGGTGAAGGTAGCCTTCAATACTGGACTGCATTAATT
>JGI24159J19872_10000718_pt1 | contig 32138 bp, 20 predicted proteins | sample Ectturendosymbi4_FD_19872 | JGI IMG/M metagenome (IMG submission 19872) | reverse complement strand
AATTTTTTTTCAAGTGTAATCTACTAGGCTGGCCGATCCGGTTAAGCCCTTGAACAGCTCTCTAGCGCAATCGACGGAGGAGCTAGGGCGTTGGTAAAGCAACCGAAAACTGCTGTTTTAGTCTAAAATCAAAGTACGAATATATCGTACCCCGGTTCTCAAAGTGTTAAGCAGTTTTTTTTAAGGAAAATGTTAGGAACCTGGTATGGATCTGCAGGGACCTGATTTGGATCTGCAGGGACCTGATTTTTCTGATTTTAGGGACCCAATGATAATTTTCTCTGACTCGATTTAAAATTCTAGGGATTCGAATCGGGACCCTAAAACACCTTAAAAAAACCTGGATTAAGTAAATGTTTTATTTAGGAAAATGTTAGGTACCTGGTATGGACCTGTAGGGACCCGATGATAATTTTTCGCTGATTCTAGGGACCCGAATCGGGTCCCTAAAACACNTTAATCTAATGCTGGCCACTACCTTCTTAGGGATAAAATCCACATATAGATATGCATTGCTATNGGCTGCAAATCAGTCATTTCAAAATAGCTATGTGCACTTGTTGTGAAGTCAGATTGTTGTTATTTAGGCTTGAAACAATGTTTGCTGCAGTTGAACAAGTAAAGGTGCTTAACACCTTTAGGAGCCAGGACAGTTCGCATGAACCACATTTCTAGAGTCACTTAGCAATTCTAACTCACCAGCCGATTGTGTTGAAGAGCTATTCAAACCCTCATAAGATGCGCTTGCTGTGAAGTCATAGATTGTCATTAATTAGGTTTGAAACAATGTGGTTACTGCAGTTGAACAAGTAAAGGTGCTTAACGCCTTAGGAGCCAGAACAGTTTGCATGAACCATATTTCTAGAGTCACTTAACAACTCTAACTCACCAACCGATTTTGTTAAAGAGCTAAGATGCGATAAGTCTTCTAGTTTGGATTTTGAAAAAAAATTTGGAAGTTTTGGTTGTTTTTGTGGGTGACTAAACAAGTGGGATAGGTTTAGGCCTTCTTGGCCGAGGACATCGGGTTCTGAGCCTCAACCGCTAAGGGGAATTTTTTGACTCAAGTTCACAGTGGAAACTAGGCTAATAAAATCTGAGCCGTTGATTGCCTTTCTAGTGTTTCTGGTTCAAAAGTTATGACCAAAAAAACTAAATTTGGGTAAAAAGTGCCCAAAAAGATTTTTTACCTAAACTGTGGTTATTTTACTGTAACTTTTGAACCAGAAACCTTGGAAAGCCAAAGGCTCAAAAGACTAAGATTTTACCCTGGTTTCCACTGAAAACTTGAGTGAAATTATTTCCTCATGTGGTTGGGGCCCGATAACCTCGGCCAAAAAGGCCTAAACCTACCCCACTTAAAACAGCACCCACAAAAAAAACAAAACCCGAAACTTAAAATTTTTCTCTCATTGCAAACCCGAAGACTTGCCAAGTCTTTTGAGGATTCGAATAGCTCTCTAGCACAGTGGTTCCAAAACTTTTTCATCTGTGGAAAACTGCAAAGTTATTTAAGTGGACAAGGAATCCCGGCGGAATTGCCAAGTAAACATAAACACTTTTTTCACCCAAGTTGCTGTTATTCAGGTTTCGTTATCTAAACAAAATTATGCACATTAAAAGTAACCACAGTAAGAGCATCAGCCACACTCCATACCCCCCAATGAGGGGGGCCCACACTGTCACAAGAGCCCAAAGTTTTGTTCCGTCACCACTGATCCACCCAAGGAAAGCTTTGACCCCTCAAATTGAAATATATGCACTAGAAAACAGTGAAGTTGGAAGGCCCTCAGAAAGTAACCTTCTTATACATTACAGTTGCTGTTGGGCTCCTTTGAAAGCAAGGTACTTTACACATTACAGTTGTTATTGGGGCCCTTTGAAAGCATAGTGAATCTATTTATACATAAGATNTGCTATTATGGGCGTCTTTGAAAGCGTAGGATTTACGCATTACAGTTGCAATTGTGGTCCCTTCAAAAGCAGAGTACTTAAACAATGTTGGGCGCCTTTGTAAAGCAAGAGTACCTGCACATTACACTTGTTGGGTGTGACCTGTGCACTGGACATAAATACAAACACCTGTCCTCTTGTGAACGAATGTCTATGGAATAGAATCAGTCCAAATCAAATCCGGTTCACAAAATTATTCGATTCTGTTTCGCTGATCCGATTAATTCGAAATAAAATGTTATTACTACCGGTACCAGTTGCATACTTTAACCTGTTGCATGCTAACACCAAATATATTCATCACTGTTCTTCTCTTCACTCCCTTCATTTATCATGCCGAAAAAAGGGCCAATAAGCTATCTGCGTTTTAGCTGTTCTACTTCACTCCATTTATCACGCTGAAAGAAGAGCCAATAAGCTATCTGTGTTTTAGCTGTTCTGCTTAACTCCCTAAATTTTTTGTCAGATATTCACCAGTGTGGAACCAAAGTTATTTCTCTTGACATGTATCTACAGATCAAGGTAGCGCTTTCAAACTTTTTTATGTTACAGCACACTAATACATTCTGAATTTGGCTGCGGCACACGTACTTTGAAACAAATAGCCTAAGTTAAGATGAAAAGTATAAGGTTTTGTCAAATCATAAAACTTTTGCGGCACACTTCAGCCTCTTCAGGGGCACACAGTTTGGGAAGCACTGGATAAAGGTGATATAACGATGCACGTCGTTACAGCGCAACAGCTAATATTACAAGTGTGACAACTCAAGGCATTTCAGCAAGTCAGTGTGATCTATATACAGGTATGATCTGCGCAACAAGTGTGATCTATATACAGATCAACCACAAATACCTACTTTGACAATCACAAACTAGGAGTGCGACCTATGCACGGGTCAAACACAAATACCCACTTTGACAGTCACAAACTAGGGGTGCGACCTAAACACCGGTGCGACCTATTCACGAGTATATACGGTAGGCTGAAAGTTGCATCTTTAGAGCCCTTGATTGACTTACTAGCATACCTGGAGCCAAAATTATGGTTCAAAACCCCTGTTTTTGACAAAATCCAAAGTTTCAAAAAAGGTGTAATTTGCCCTCTCAGGGTAAACTTTGGCCAGCCATAATTGAGCAGCAGATTGAGCTAGAGAGCTGTCCAAACCCTCTAAGCAGTGGTTCTTAACCTTTTTTCCTTCATAATCCATTTTTGTTAAAACCAAATTTCAATTTCCCAAAATCTAACTTTCTAATTTATCTGCATACTCACTATAAAACAATGCTGTTCATCAAAAATAATAATTTAATGTAAGAAGTCAACGTTTATACAACCTAATTAGTGAGATTTTTGCTCTTGTTTTTTGTCTACAATCGATGAAATACGGGGTGCGATTTTTGAGATAGCTCAACGCAAATTGAGTCCAGATCCAGCGATCTGTTTCAAGCTTTTGTTTTAACAGCAACAACACTTGAAAATGCTGACTCACAGAGATAAGTAGAGGGGAACACAGTCAACAATGTTAGTGGTTTTTCTGCAACTTTTGGATATCCTTTCTCCATCATTCCCCATAATTTTTCCAAGCTTTCATCTTCAATGGAAGCCTTGACAGTTGAATCATGAATCATACCCAAAAACTCTTCTTGAATTCCTTCATCTTCATTTTGTTCATTTGGAAAATCTTCCAACAAACTCTGAGAGGGTTTCTTGCTAATGCCATCATATGTGTGTCGTGTTCATGCCATCATGTGTGTCGTGTTCAACACCAGGAAAGTAACGATGAAATTCTTCAATCAAACTGTTGAAGTGGTCAACAGCCTAACTGAATAATGCTGTTTATACTGTTGGTCTCACTCATTTTATTCATTATTGGAAACACTGTTACTCTCTGCCAAGCAAAAATTGTATTTTTCTTTTCCAGACTTTAAGCTTTGCGATAAAAGCAGCAATCTTATCTTGTAGTCACAGTATGTTTGCGTCAACACCTTGCAAATTGCAGTTCAGTTCGTTCAAATAAGAAAATATGTCCACTAAGAATGCCAATCTGTTTTGAAACATTACGTCAGCAATATCAGTCTTCAGTTCTTGTTTATGTTGGATTTTAAGAAAATCAATGAGCTCTGGTGATAAACGCGCAAGCCGAATCAACATGTTTCCTTTGAGAGCCAGTGCACAGAAGTGTGAAACAACAGACAATCATATTCAGCACCCATGCCTTGGCATAGTTTTTCAAAGAGTCTGGTATTTAGAGCACCCACTTTGATATAGTTGACAACTTTAATAGCACAATCAAGTGCTTGTGACATAGTTCTTGATGCCAATGCTTCTTGATGAATAATGCAGTGCGTTCCAATTACTTTAGGACAGATATGCCCAACCCAAATGGCTTGCTGAGCCAAAAATTATGTCACTATCTTAACCAGGGCTGCACATTGAAGGACATATTAATGAGGGCCGCACTTTGAATGGCTTACTTTGATCTTAGCAAACTAAATTTCGCTTGACCTAATTTACTCGAACTGCAATTTAACAGACGTGATAAAATGACGCTGAGGACTACTGCATCAAAAGTGTCGATATTCAAGATTATCAAAATAAGGACAAGTTGTCAGTATGTAGGATACTTTCACTGCAGCTGAAACCGAAACTGGCGCACACAAAACCTTCAAATGGACTGCATGCGGCCTGCGGGTGGACATAGCTGCTTTAGGATTTTTCTGTTTGACAAGTGTCAAAAAGCCAGATCGCACCTCATCTGTGCAAACACTTCCAAGTTTGTTCCAATCCAAATTTTCTGCTGCAAAAACGTCTTCCACAAGCTTCAGCACATCACTAGCCTTAGTCGTTGTTTCCAATGGGCGGCAAAAAAAGTATTTCTCAATAGTTTTGTTGTGAATATACTGAACAAATACCATTAATTGAGAGAAGTTGGCAGAATCAACCGACTCATCAAGCTGTATTCCAAACATAGGTGAAGCTTTGATATTTTGAGTGGAGATATGATATCACAGGCCACATCTGCAATATGAGGTTTAACAGTGTCATTGGACAAGGAAACATGCTTTACCTTCGATTTTGCTCCCTCACCCAACAAAATACCAGCGGACTCTACAAGACGCGTCTTTCGCGTCTCAGCAATGTTATGTGTTATTTTGGTCTTAGCCACTTGAAGAGAAATTGCATAAGACGCAGTCGCTATATCGCCTTTGAATGAGTCTAAAATTGTCCTGTACTGTCCAATTTCATTTTTTTGAGCTGGATGCTTTCATTTCAAAGGAGCTGCTGTTTTTGTCAGTGATTGTGGGTGGGTGTTCGACAAATGCTGTTTCAGTTCATGGAAGCATTAGTGAGGATTTTACAACAAATGACACATTGGGGGAACAGCTCATCACCTCTCTCTATGAAAGTGAATCCATAGTCGCGAAAAGTATCGTTACATTTTNTTGTAGCTTTAGCCATTCGTTTCTCTGCAATCTTGACGAATATATAGTACTCTCTGCTCAACACTAACTTTAANTGTACACTCGGCCATACTAGCACACACAACTCTACCTTAATCAACACACAGCTCTAGGTTGTTTTTCTAGCTTTCTCGCATATAGACTAGCCAGCATAGCAGCACGAAAAATCTAACTGTTACGTCACAAAAATTTGGTTACAACACGAAATAAAAATCACTATGTGCAAACAAGTCTGAAAACACTAGGTTGCTAAAAGGTCGTAAAAACTAAAATGAAAGCAAATTACAATTAGAAAGCTTGAAAAAGAGAAGAGCACCTGCAACATTTTTTATTATACCTATAATTCAAAATATTTAAGTCCAGATAATCACCCACCTGCTACCCTGTCATTACCCATAGGATAAGAACTCATGCTCTAAAGCGACGTCATGTAGTTGAGAATAAAAAAAAATTTCAAGATTTGGTTTTGGGTTTTGTGGTTATTTTGATGATGTCATCATTCGATACAACGAGGCTATATTGTAGCTCAAAATTTCTCGGGATTCTAGGCCTGAGTACGAGTCTTCAGAGCCCTTGATGAAGTTTCTAGCGTTTCTGGTTCAAAAGTTATGCCAAAAAAATTCCAAACATTTCAGAAATTTCCTACAGGATTTAGGGGATTTCTGTAATTGATATTTGATCATTTTTGCCATAACTTTGCAACCAGAAACGCTAGAATGTCAATAAAACCCTGCAAAGACTTGTACTATAGCCTAGAATCCATTTAAATCCAGTAAAGCTTTGCGCCACGAAATTGGCTCAATTGTTGAACTCTCACGGGATGATGATGTCATCCAATGTTTTGACATACTTGTCAAGACATCCTGTTCTGTAAACATGGCTAAAAAGACTGACAACCCACACTGAATTTTTTTTTCAGTCTAGACTACAAGACTTCATGAGTCTTTAGAGGGTTTGAACAGCTCTCGAGCTCAAGCTGCTGGCGAGTTATGACCATATATGGGTGTAATCCAACCCAGGTTAAGGTTTGTGGGTGCAGAAATTTTTACCAAATTATGGTTTTTGGCTCATAATTTTGGCTCCAAGTATGCTAGAAAGCCAATCAAGGGTTCTAAAGTCGTGGATTTTCTAGTTTCCAAAAAAAGCTTGAGCCAAAAACTGGCTCATTGGATTGGTGCCCAGGGCTGCCTAAAGGTGGCCAAAAAACACCCCCACTTGTGACGTCCCCCATAGAGAACCCCAAATACAAAACGAAAAATGTTTTGTTTCAAAGTAAACTAGAGGACTTGCCAAATCCGCAGAGGGTTTGAACAGCTCTTTATCTCAATCGACTAGCGAGTTATGGAGTTACAAAAATTTGCAAAGTCTAGTCAAAAAAGTTGCCGCTGTGGGCCTTATGTTTCTCCTTTTCTGCGACATATCAGCACAACCAAATATCTGCACCATACTACTTGTTAGTCAAACTCTGGAGCGCCACAGTCACAGCCTGGAAAACGAAATACAGCTCATTGTGAAAACACTGCGCATCACCAATGAGCAAAACAGGGAAAAAGGAAAGCTAGATGAAACGATACACCAGTTGCCACATGCCAGGTTAAAGGACATATCAGCAGTTTTTGCTTAAAACCAGAAGGTATAGCTCATGGAACCCTTTAGAATTGTCTATGGAACCCCAGTGTTCTGCGGAACCCACTTTGGGAAACACTGCTTAGCTCAATCGACTTGGTGAGTTATGGAGTTGCAAAGACTTGCCCAAGGTGGGAAAATCATACCCTTTGAAGCAAAATTTGCCCAGCTCCAAAGGTGTTAAGAGCTAACAGGCAAACTGCTAGCCACCCTCCAGAAATCTACCAGTCCAGTGTCAACATCAAACCTGCACACATCATTTCCAGCCTGCAGTAACGAACTTCACAACATTTTTTATTGCTGTCACGCAACCACCAAACCTCACATCAGAAACCCTTCCTCTCTCAAACACGTGCACACACACACGGCATGCAAATCATGTTTGATAAGGAATGGCCGTTATGAACCAAACGTAAAAATATACTAGATACAAAACAGGAGGCAGATCTCTGCATTTCAAAAAAGAAAATTACACTTTCTAATTTAGTGGGAGATCTAGCATTTGGAGGAGGAGGCTAGCTTCTTGTAGTCAGGAGAGTAGAACTACCAGCTTGTTGAAGCTTTGTTTTGTTTCAGTCATGTTAACATTTAAGATTGCGTAACAGCTCTGGTGATTTATTAGCTGCTAGTACAGATACAATATAATTTTTAAGGAAGCACACAACTTGAAGCACANAAGTGCTCAGTTGTTTGAAGATAGGTAGTAGCTCAACAAGGCACCTAATCAACAAATACNNAGAAACAATTCTTANGAAAATACAGCTTACCATTAGTTAACAACATACCCAAACATGTGCAAAAACAGACAAAAATAATTGTTGGTTNTCCAAACTCANTTAGACAGTTACACACCTCAGGTCTAGCATCTGTAACCANGTGCATAACTTCCCACAAAGCGCTCATACAGACATGCATTTTGAACTGATTGTATTGACAACCTCCTGACTGAAGCAAGCGCCACCATCCATCAACACAATATTCTCACACGCATGCAGTTCTATAACTGGATGATCTTAGTGCTCACTGACTTAACACATTACACAGCACTAATGCTGAACTAACAGCTTTATGTAGTTTCAGTAACTAGTAGATCAGTTTATCCTGCCATCACAATACGGAGCAGTGATCACAGGTTATNTTACGAAAACAAGCAAGCAAATCTGATAAAATAANCCTGACATATGCAATATAACTGAAAAATAAGCCCAAAATGCATTTCATAAGAAACTTGAACAAAATAAAAACNAGTAAATTAAACAAAAAATGCAAATATGGATAAACAAGCCCAATNTAAGCAAATTTACNCAAAAANATGCTCAAATTGTGCTTTACATAAATTGACACAGCGTATATGTTCCATAAAATGTTGCAAACAAGCAGCTCACAAAACAAAACTTGCAGAAAAAAAACAACATAAAAATAAAAGAAACCCAAGAGGAAGCAACCTGCAAGTTCAGAAAAAAAACAAGCACAAATTCGCAGGAGAACTGCAAGGTTGTAACACTGACACGGAAGAGGCAACTGCATGAGATTTCCATTCTTAAGGGTCATTGGAATGTCAGAATGCCACAATATCAATTACTGGGCCATGTTGCCTCAGAGAAGAAATCTTTCCAATCATTACAAAGCAAATGGACGATTTATTAGAAGTGTTGTAGAAAAAAATTTTTTAATCCTTTCCAACAGCTCTCAAAGCGACTTGGCAAGAGTCTGTGGTCTCCGCAAAGTGGTTGGGCACTACTGCTTTAAAGAGTGCAAGAGCCACTGTAGTAGCTTTGAGGAAATTTTGGCCATTGCTTGTGTTAGAGCAGGCCTGCCCAACCTTTTGCACATGGAAGGCTACATTTTGTCACAGACTGACTGTGGGCCACAACTGGTGACAGTGATGCAATTGGGCCTGTCACGAATGAAAGGTTAGGCAAACCAAGTGATACTGATATCCTTCTATAACAACCACACAGCAAAGAATTGTTTTCCTACATTGAGTTTTCTGCATTGAAAACAATTGATGTTGCTGTAAAACAGGGAATGGTAACATATCCATGAGTATTCCTCCAGATTGCTGTCAGCTGCTGTCTGGAAACGATCAGGAAGTTTTTTGAAGAGCCATGCCAGCAGGTAGGCTCATGCAAGTCCATTTACCATGAGTAATATGAATAAACACAGATTCATGATGGGCTACTTTTCACTTTCGTCCATCATAATGCGCAACATGGCATGAAAACAAAGCATTGCGTATCTAAAATTCACTTGTGTCAATGTAAATCAAGAATGTAGTAACTGATACTGCTGGCAAGCCAATGAAATGCTACTAATTCTCATCACTTTGCGGCCTGCATGGCAGCCTTGCGCTAGAGAGTCAGAATGTATCATACTAGTTGAGGTCAACTGAACTGAGCTTGTGAAAGATTTGACTGGCATCTTAATGTTGTGCAGAAGCTGAAGATGCAAGTCCTCGAGATTTGCATTGCTTGCTTCTGTACAAACTAGACAAAGTTCTTGTCAGGTGCACAGTATGTAATTAGTTGTTTGAATAGCTGATGGTAGTTATTTCTAGTAAATGCCTTCTATGCATCCAAATATTTCAGCCACATTATGTTGCCTTTCTTCACTTATAATATGACACTGTTACAGCGCTGTTATTGTTTTCCTGCTCATGTCTGCATTTGGCCGAGTTAAATGATAACCATTCACCATGGGTGTTGAGCTCAACAAGGGTGTATGCTGTCAGTGTCACCAGTCCTCTTCATAGTCTGTTGAATATGATAGACTGCCAGTCAGTCACAGATGATTTGACAACCTTGGGCTTCAATGTTGGTAGTTGCAGAATCAAATGTTTTCTGTTTGAGGTGATTCCATGTCAACTGATCCAGCAAAACAATGACTTTTCATCTGACCCTCACCAAAATTCACTAAATTTCATGAGAAATTTTTTACCTTTCACATTTAACTCTTTGGCGTCCGGCTGGTTCCGGGGATTTTAGGAAAAAAAAAAGCCTGAACACACGTGGCTTTGCACGGGAATTTCTCTAGCCTGGTATGCTCTACAGAACTGGTAGAAGTCTCAAAAGATGCGGCAAGTCTTCTAGTCTGCACTCGAAAAAAAATTATGGTTGGGGGACGTGGGTTTTTGTGAGTGACATCATAAGTGGAGGACTTTTAGGCCGCCTTGGCCCACATTGCCTGGCCCTGGGCGCCAACCGTTAGGTGGTAGTATTTCGCTGAAGTTTTTATTGGAAACTAGGCTACAATCCGAGTCTTTTGACACTTTGGATGGCCTGGTGGGGTTTCGGGTTCAAAAGTTGTGATGTAGGTTAGTAAAAACATTTGACGAATTAGATAATTAATTAATTTGTTTATTTTTTATCATAACTTTTGAACCAGAAATGCTAGAAAGCCGATCAAAGGCTCAAAAGACTCGGACTCGAGCCTAGTTTCCAATGAAAACTTCCGCGAAACACTTTGGCCTAGTGGTTGGACCCTAGGCCAGGCAACATAAGACAAAATGACCCCAAAACTATGTCACTTATGATGTCAGTCACAAAAAATCTGCACCCACGAACCAAAAAAAAATTTTTCGAGTGCAATCTACTAGACTGGCTGATCCGTTTGAGCCCTTGAACAGCTCTGTAGCGCAATCAGCAGAAGAGCTAGGGCATTGGTAAGGCAACCGAAAACTGCTGCTTTTTAGGCCAAAATCGAAGTACGAATATATCGTACGTCAGTTCTCAAAGTGTTAAGTTGTTTTTGGAGGTTTTGGGCAATATAAATGTTGATCTGTAGGTGGTCATGTTTTTAATGCCTTGTAGTGATTTAACCACAGAGCTATTATATGCAAACCATACCTGCTTGACATTGGTGTTGGATTTTCTGACTGTATATTTCAGTGGTTGTGTGGAGATAGCATGCATTGCCATTACTGCACTGTCCTTTTGTATTTCTGCCTTATGTGACAAGTCACAAAATCTATTTTAAGTATATAGCTTACATGGGATGCTGTACAGTAGCTTTTTCCAGGTAGGTGTATTGGAGGTGACATGTGTTTTGATGTTTTGAGGTTGATCTTAGTTCAGTTCATTGCACACATTTTCAACATCCACCAGCAGGAGGCCTTAACTACCCTTATCTTTGAAACCTTCACATCTCACCCATGATGTTATTATCAATAATGTCATCTACCTTTCTTGGAAGAGTAGATGGTATAGCATAATTTTTTAGTTCTTGTGACTCAACATTTTTTCAATGCAGCTTTGATTTTATGTCTTTGATGTTTCAGGCTTCTACTGATGTTGTTGTCTGTATCCACAAATCCAAGGATTTGTTTCATTGTGCCCCTGAGTAATAGTCTAGGAAAAGCTTTTTGGGATGATTCCTGCACAAAGCAACAATAGAGATAACCTTCTTCATCATTTTAGCCAGTTCTTGTAATCCACTGCTACTAGGCCACACTAGATATCAGGGTAGGTGTTGGGCAGCCATTCAGTTGTCTTGTTAACCATAACCATCAAGCCGTGCACTCCATGGGTAGGTCAATGGATTAGACAGCGAAGGGCAACATGGTCAACAGTCCTTTCCTCTGTGCCACACTCAAAAGACACAGAAAGGACCATACTCCGTTTGTGCAAGCAGAAGCTGAAACGTCTGACACTGGTGCGGAAGCGGTTAAGCTGGAATCTCAATGTTCTTGACAGGTTCAGTCCAGGAGTGTAGGTGCTGATGTCGGAGATGAAAATTTGGAGTCGCATAGTGTTCTCTATCCACTCCATATTCAATCAGTGATCTGTATAAAGTGCTGCACTTCTGTTTTTATTGTCAGATGAACTGATGAGCTGGTGTGTGCTCGGTGCAAATGGGTATCTTGATTTAAGATGTCCGTGCATTCCCATCAGGTGAACACTGAAGTCAGCAGATATCCAGGCTCCCAGGCACAACATGCTAGAGGCAGTGCTTCTCCTTTGCGATGAAGCTCATCAGGTTGGATGCTCACGAGGATAGGAAGATTGTCTGATGGTATAGGACGCAAGCATCCAGTGATATTTTGCAAGGCACTGTTGATCACAGGGTCGGTGAAGAGGGTGTGAGCACCAGGCAGGTGCGCAGTACTTCGCTGTTGAATGGACCAAGGCTAAGGTAGCTGTTTGCAGCGTAGTTGCCTCAGGCCTAGCCAGCAACCTAGCACGTGTGATGTCAGTTTTTTGTTAAGTGACTCAAGGTGTTTGTGATATGTAAGTGTCCTGGCCAATATGATTCTGCAGTATTTGGGCTTGGAGCAAAAGGCAGGGTTTCATTGTTGAAATTGACTTTCAGCTCATGTTTACCTTCCTTGTTGTTGATTTGGAAGACTGCCAAGGCATTACCTACAGTTGCCATGTCTTTGATGAGCAATCCTTCCATTACTTGTCAGTGCCCTCCCCATCACCATGCATGAACGCTAGACGGTGGTTGGCAAGTCAGAAGTGCAGATATTGAATAAAAGGAATGCCTGTGGTACGCCATTCTTGTGGTGTCATAACCTGCTCCATTTATTGTTACCATGGTAAGGGTGAAGCTGTGATTAACAACCAGCCCCATGATGATCATGCAGACCATGTGCCTGTCAAGTAGCAATCGCAGTAGCTTGCAAGTCGAGCCGTGATGCTATACAAGTTTATAGGCTGCTGTGAGGTTAACAAGCACAGTTCCAGCCTTCTTAGCCGAGAAAAGCTATCCTTGATATTGTTGCGATCGGAAAGCCTGAGCAGCATGTGAGCACAGCTTCACACTGTGGCAGCAAGCAACAATAGAGATCACATGCCATGATCACTCTATTATTGCTTGTTCGCACCACATATAAATGGGTGTTAGTCTTCACGCACATCCCGGTCGTGGTGAATCACACATTCAACACAATGCCAACGGAGAGGTTGCAACAATATCTTGTGTAAGTAAGGTGGCCAGATCTGTGGTCAACCTCCTGTGTCAAAAGCTCGCTGTTCCTGCAGGAGTAATGGATTGATGATTGGTTCAACATGAGTGTAGATAAGTCTCCTCAGGATCGTGAAGGGAACACATGGTAGAGATATGTAGAGATAACTTGTTGTTTACCAGACAAGATCACTCCGTGTCATCACTAGTCTCAACAACCATTAGCAAGTACAATCAACTATTCACCAGGTTCAGAAACAGCCACTTGCTAAGATCACTCTATTATTGCTTTGCACATATGATGTTGTTCTGACTAAGTGGCATTATCAGCAATCTTAATTTTTGTAGCTATCCATTTTCCACCACTTTAGTTTCTTGTTTATATGTTTGATGTTTTCTCTGTGGTTTGATTTAGCTGATGTTTTTGGAGGACTAGTGGAAGAGAGATATATAGCATCCCACACAGTTCTGCAGTGAAACTGGCAATTCAAGCTAATCAGATGGATAAAGCTTTTTTATACCAACAAGTTCATTAATATGAATGTAAGCTAAACACCTTCGCTGCCGGTGTGCGAAATATTCGTACTTTGAGCTCCACATTAGTTGCTATTTTCATGCCCATTTGCAACTCCATAGCTCACTAGTCGATTGTGCTAGAGAGCAGTTCAAAACCTCAAAAGATGCAGCAAGTCTTGTAGATTACAATGAAAAAACATTTTTAGTTTCAGGTTTTTTTGTGGGTGACATCATAAGTGGGATAGTTTTTTGGCCGTTTTGGCTCAGGTTACCTGACCCTGGGCCCAAACTGCTAGATCAGGGGTGGTGAACTCATTTACTATCACACGCTGCATTGATTGTGTATTATTGCGGGAGGGCCACCAAAATCAACAAAAAATTGTGCGAGGGCCAACAGAAAACAAGAAGAAATCGATAATTGAGTGATTAGGGGATTAATCAATTATTTTGTTATTTATAGGCCATAACTATTAAACCAGAAACGCTAGAAAGTCAATCAAGAGCTCTAAAGACGCGGATTATAGATTTAGCCATAAATTTCTGAAAACTGCAAAAGAAATGACGTTCTGCAAGTATATTTCTCTAAATAGAGATTGTACCATTACAATGTTTGTTTTAGTAACAGATGAAGTTGAGCAAACTAAAGTAGAAAAAAACAGAGTTTGTATTATTTCTTTATCGGCTTCCAAAATTTTTTAAATCCTTTTTTCATGAAAACTATTTAAGTATAAAAGTAGTAGCATTTTTGAAATTGTCATCCTCAAAAACATATGAATTGAGTCTTTATTTGTAATTCTAGCTTTGCAGGAACTCAGAAAACATGAATTTAAATGAAGAAGCAGATAACGCAACCTAGTGACAAATAAAACTTTAAAGGCCAATATTTTGCAAACGTCTGGACCAAATTGAAAAATTTTTTTGTTGACCTCAGAATTAAAATCTTTACAACATATTATGTTGTAATGAAATCCAAGACCATGGGTTATTCACTGGTTGAATTATAATGGAATGTCTCTTGAGAAATGGACTTCAATAAATGCCTTGACCAAACTATATCAGCAATAGTTTTGAAATTCAAGAAATGCCCCAACCAAAACTATGTCAGCTATAGCCATGAAACTATATCAGCTACTTAAATGTCTCTCCTTCGAGGGGGTAGCAGGTTCAACAGACCTTTTTATAGGTATTCAGTCTTTTAAATCTCTTGTCTTGCTGAATGGGCGTGTGTGTGTATGCAATGCCAAGAAAGGGTGAGGCAGATTTTCAGTTCTTGAAATGCAAAATATCTACAAGCTGTGCATTTTTTTGAGTAGTTTACCAAAAATATGCGAAGTTGAGAAATCTTTGCTGCAGCAAACTAGGTGACTAGGAAAATTCACATTTTAAGTTTGAATTTATTTTATAGGTTGATGAGTCAGTTGCCTATGTTTATATTGCTAAAACGATGTGTATCTGTGCAGGTGATATGGAAGATAGCAGCACTCTCCGCCATCATGATGTCGTTCCTGATGCACAGCTAACCTTGACTATATGGAAAGCCTGGTCTAACCTAGTTCAAGCATGTGCAGTTGGAAACATTGCTGATGTACGTTGGAGATCACATGGCCGTATAGAAATGCTCTTCATATGTGTTGGTATTTACTGAATATACTTTCAAGAATTCCATCTGCTGTACATCAAACACGCCGGCTATCCTAAAGTGACCTTGTCCAACTCGGTCATACGTAACTAAACGGCTGTTGGCTTGGAATTCTTTAACTTAACAACTCGACGCCAGTCTTACATAGCTGGCCATAGGTTTGATGAAGTATTATAAACTGTATGAGCTGGACCAGTTGAATGGAAAAGTAGAGTTCAAATCCTAGTCAGGTAATACCAAAGACTTGGAAATGTGGCTTATCCAGTCTCTTGTTCGGTGGGGATTGCAGTCCTGCGCGGGTTGAATTTTTTGTCCGTACCCGCAGACTTCTAACCCGCACCTGTTACGCAAGCCCTCCCAACGCGCATCCGCACTGTTTCCATCCCAAACCTGCACCTTTCACAGAAAACCACTAAAAACTCATGCAACATGATTCATCGCTAGTGACAATTTATTCAGTGGTTCATTTCAAAACCAACGGAAGTCTTGAAAAACACTTAGGTAAAAATGTGAAACCTAGTCAAATTTCTGTGCATTTTTCTCAGCGCTGTTAAAGAAAGTATGGCCTTCACTGAGGGACTCCTGTAAATTTGCTCTTCTGCTATTCACGACATGGTGATCGATACTAAGCACTCGTTCATTAGCCGCGCTGATTGCCATCACGTAGAACGAATTTCCTGCAAGACCACTGAGACCTGGAAACTCCGATCTGTGGTCAGTGATTACAAGTACCATACAGCCGTTGCCATTGCATTTGGTATTCAAATGCTCTCAGTAGCATAAACTAAATTTGGGTTTGCTAAGATGAAAGCAAGCCATTAAATGTGCGACCCTCACGAAGGTGCTGACATATTTTTGGCCCAGTGAGGCATTTCGGTTGGCATAGCTGCTCTACACCTTCGTACCACAAGCTCTCTATCGCATTAATTTTATGCTGATGTCGTTTTCACATGCATGGAATCAACATTCAGTAACCCGCACAAAGAATTTTTAATTCCTCCCCGCACCTGCACGCCCAACTCTGCGGGTCGCCGTACCCGCCCCGCGCGGGACTCTAGTGGGGACGGTTGCAATGGAAAGCTTCATGCGTGGTGCTGCCATTGCCCTGCTACCAGTGCAGCATTCACTGTGAAGGTAGCCGCGTGGCTCACGGCTCGGAGTACGCGGAGATGGGTGCCGCAGTACACTCGTGACACTCCAGAGGGAGTAAAATGAAACTTTCTTTCCATGTCCAATCGAAATTGCTTACTGAGCCAAAAATGGTGTCACTCTTAACCAGGGCCGCACACCGAATGACATACAGTTAATGAGGGCCGCACATTGAATGAGTTATTTTAATCTTAGCAAACTAAATTTATTTTAAGCTACTGTACTGAAAGGGTCCGAATTTTAACTGCAATGGGAACGACTGTTTGGCACCTTTAACCATTCCGTGCGTTTGATTCACAGCTCACAGGCAAGTTTAGTGCCACTGAAACAAGGGCAGAAATCAGATAAGTTGAGTTGATTTTATTTGGCAATAATTAATATTCAGCAAGAAAAAAAACACAAATTAGTGCAAGGACGCCAGGGCATTGAAGGAACTGGAAGGTAACTAGTGAACAGTTGTGCACCAAGGTGTCAGTGGGCATATGGAAATGTCCCAGCACGCAGTACAGACGTGATAAGTGGCACCAAGATCCATGGCATTAATGTCAAATTTATCAAAATAAAGACAGGTTGTCAGTATATAGGCTACTTATACTATAGTGAAAACAAACCTGGGCCGCATGCGGGCCGCGGTTTGGACATAGCTGATGTGGGTGAACAGTTCGTTTTTTCCAGTTGTGCTATATGGAGATTGGGTTATATCGTGATGAATAACGCAAGGCAGCTTGTGAGAGGCTTTGCTGCAAGCAAGGTTTCAAAGGTTTAATATTCTATAGTGAAACATGTGTAAGGCTGTGTACAATCAGTTTCAGAACTATTTCTCCCGAAATATTCTAATCCTTGCTTCGAATCGTTTACAAAAACGTGCTGCTGCTGAATACAGGCTTGTGGTGATAAAGATAATCATATCACCTTGCATGAGGTTTTATAATTAACAGTCTCGTGATAAGGCGTCAAAAGTGAAGGGGTAGTTTCAGCATAAAAGCCAAGCATATTCTTTTCTGCAGTGGGGTGGAGCGTGTATTCTTTTTCGTTTGTTCAGCCTAGCTCACACTGATTCTTCTTTTGCAGCAGTGGTCACGCGCTGATGTGGTTGTTTTGGTAAATCTTGCAGCTTAAGTGAATATTACACGGTTTCTTCTTCTGTTGTAAAGGTGATGACACTGGGTGTGACGGCCAAGAGTACCTACCGTAGTCCAAACATTGATCGAATGACCGAGGAAGCAAAGAAGGAATGCTTTTTAAACCGCGCTTTTATAGCTTTATTTGTGGCTGTGCACAGGGGCCATGTTCCCTTGATCAAGGCCTTGCTTGACAGGACAGGTTTGTTTGCTGTGATTTTATCTGGTTTGTTGCGAGTGATAAGCATTTTCTGTATTGAAGCGGATTTACTGAATTGCAAAAGCGAAGTGGCATTATTTTTGTTAGATTTAAGTACGATCAGGTCGACGCCAGTTGACAACAAGTCGAGGAATGAAGTGTGCCCATGATAGCGGCCATGATTTCTTAACTTCTCGATTGAAAAAAGCAAACTATAAAGCTGAGCTATCGGCCTGTCAATTCAATAACAGCGTAAATTGCACCCCTGAGCTACAGCATCCATTGAAACTTCCCTATCTTAGCTTGAATTACATAATGCTAAGTTGTCTTTGTTGTGAGTTGTGGTGCATTGCATGCGTTGTGTCATGTCATTGTTTTGCCTTCATCGAATTCTAAGTGTGTCATTCAACTTTGCAGGCGTCAATATTATGTCAACAACCAAGCTTGGACGTAACATACTGCATGTTGCTGCTGCTAACGGTCGAAACAAATGCATAGATCTTCTTTTACACAGGGGAGCAGGTGAGCTAGAAGTTGTTCAGGCAAAATTCGTTTTAGAGTTTCTAAGCATAACACAAATCTAAGGTTTTTTTTCGGAAAAATCTGAAAACATGTGGCCTACTGTTTTTCGTTAGGATGGCTACATCATGCTGATGTTTGGTTTTTGCGACACTGTACTGAGCCTCAGCTTTCCACTTCAATCGACAAAGTAAAAGTCGGAATTTTTAAGCTATATGGATTTAGTGCAGTGGTTCTTAACCTTTTTCATACATTTTATCCTTTTATCAAACAAGATTACCAGATTTACCCCCAATACACTCAGTGGTGCTCATTTCTTAAAATTACGAAATTAGCAAACTCTTATAGTTTAGAATGATTTGCAAAAATGTACATTTGCTGCAATTTACGGTTCAGTAAATTTACCCCCTTGGACAATTCGATAAGAACCACTGAAGGTGTTCTTGAACTCCAGCCGATAACTTGCTGCACACCGAATACAACTTGGGCGAGTGGAGCTACATCGTCACATTCACCGAACTGTTTTAGCAAACTAAGGATTGGAACTTAAACTAAAGTCGCTATCCTTGCAAATTTGGGTGGTAGAAAAGTGATGTGGAAAGGGAACTCGAAAAAGTGTTAAATTTCTAACGCTTGTCTTTCAGTCCATTAGTTAATGCACACTTCGATAACATCATGTTCGTGTGTTAAAAAAAGTTTATTAGAGTATGACAACAATGACTGATCGCCTCAAACATTGTAGCAGCATGATTGTTTACTTCGGTCAACGTCATGGAAACAAATACCATACATATCAGTTAACCACACTCGGTAATCGACAGAAGCAAAACAATGCGTTAGAACAGGAATCTCATACACGCGGACCGCATGTGGCCCGCGAGGGTCTTTTGTGCGGCCCGCGATGCTTTTTGAAAATTTCAAATAATTAACATTTACGTTGCCAAAGTGCCTTGAATAAAGATACCGAAATAACTGAACCAAAGCTGAATGATACCCAGTGCGGTTTTCGTCCCAGCCGTAGAACTACAGACCAATATTTTCACTTTCCAGCAAATTTTCGAGAAATCTTGGGAGTATGCAAAATACGTCTACGCATGTTTTGTCGACTTCGAGAAAGCATACGACCGGGTTCCTCGTGAGAAGCTTTGGGAGGTATTGCGGGAATACGGTGTTGACCGCCGCCTGTTACTGGCCGTCAAGTCACTGTATTCCTGCTCAGAAGTTCGTGTCTGTGTCGGGGGAGTTCAATCGTAACCGTTCACCGTTGGCGTTGGACTCAGACAGTGGTGTGTGCTGTCACCACTCCTTTTCAATAGCATACATGAATTTGATAGACAGTCATAGCCGAGTCGACAATGGTGTAACAGTTGGAAGCTGCAGGATCAACTGTTTGCTTCTTGCAGAAGGTTTGGTACTGCTAGCTTCTCAACAGGGTCTTCAGCATGCAAAATCAGCACTGAAATACCGAGGTATTATGCCTCTCTACAAACCCAAGGTAGTGTATGCTGCAAGTGAGCGGCAATACACTGCAGTAGGTGGAGACGCTCAAGAACCTAGGGGTGATATTTGCGAATGACGGAAGGTAGAGCGAGGAGGTTGATACACGGATTGTTGAGCTGAAACAGTTCTGCGTGGGCTTTATCGCTCTGTGGTCACAAAACGGGAGCTTTCAAACACTGCAAAGCTGTTAGTTTTTAAATCGGTCTTTGTTCTGATCCTCACCTATGGTAATGAATCTTGGGTAAAATGACTAAAATAATATTATCTCAGGTGCAAGCGGCAGAGATGGGATTTTTGCGAAGAGTCCCACGGTGAGACACATGGGGTTACCGAGGTTAGATGATGTCCGAGCAAGAAACAAGTTTGGCGCCCCCATGTTCGAACCTAAGGTCTTTGAGAGTAAATGTACTGCATTGCAGAAAAATTTGCGACATTGTTGGGACTTTACAGCGCCCGGCGCATTGTGGCTCCCCTCGTTACGCCCATGATGCGACATTTCGCGGCAAAGTGCGCAGCTGTGAAATTCGCAAAGCCCTGAATGTCAAACTACTGCCCCACGAAAGACTGGCGAGGCAAGTCCTGCTGGTAAAACCCACGGGAAAGCGGCGCAGAAGTCGTCCAAGGCTTAGGCGGAATAACTGCATCTCCGACCTTGCTTGGTCCCGTCTTGGTGTGGAGCCAGTAAAATTACCTGAAATTGCTGTTGACCGTGAGGTATTTCGAGTCCTCGCGACCCTCCCTGGAGGAAAAACGAGCATGAAAACGAATGAAATATAAAATACTTACGTTATTTAGTTAACTCACCCGTGATTAAAAGTTCTCAGCTGGAGAGTGAATCAGCTCCTTAGACGGCTAGAATTGATTAATACGAACTCAGAGACGGCTAGACAAGATTTGCCTATAATTCATGATACCTACGCAGGAAACAAGATGTGAAAGCTGTTCCTAGTAAGTTCAGGTACCACCATTGTTGCGTCAGCGTCATAATACGGCCCGCGGGTTACTTTATGTGTCCTCATGTGGCCCACGGAGCAATTTGAGTTTGAGACCCTGCGTTGGAAGCAAAATTCGCGGTAGCTCTTCCTATCATGGTCTTGATGAACGATCAGACTTAACGTTGCATAGGTGCGCTGCATTGCGCTCAGCGAACGTTGCAGTGAGTGATGCTTGCAAGTCTGGCAACAGTGTTCTTTAAAAAAAGTTTTTTACGCGAAAGCAGCAAGGGCGTTAAACGTTTCGCCAGCCTTTCATGTATTGTCAGCAAAACTCAGTGCATAAAAAACGAAACAGAAAACTACGAAACGCGCGCGCGTGTGGTGCATACGCTGCAATGGACAATTGAGTGCATGTCAATTACTAAATCACACAATTCGCCGATACCCCCAGTGGAATAATCATCTTGAGTTCAAATTTATATGCCAATTTCAAGGAGGCAGTTCCCTAACTTATATTTGGAATATCTCGGTGATTACCCACTTCCTGTTGAGGTACTGTGGATAAGATCCCCTTGTGACGGGGACAACACTCTCTGAGAGCTTAGATGGCGCGAGGTAGACACGGCAACCTTTGGCGCAGCTGAAGGACGACGCAGTAAAAGATGTCGGGAACGACTCGTTCAAATGTCGACCTTCCTGTCAAACGATAAATTACAATGTTTGGTAGTCGACCTTTTTCTGTTGTTTTCTGCTTCTTGCTGAAGCTAACACCAGCTGGGCTTTAGCTGGTGCCGCCCGTTTCAAAGGTGGACATGGCAACACCACGCGTATTACGTCTGGCGAGACGATGCGCTTCTCAACCAAAGGAACTTTTTGCAGTTGCGATCTTAGCAAACGTTTTTTGCACCGCACGCAAAAAAGCAGACAAATGAAGTCGCTTACCTGTGAAAAATCTTGTGGAAGATCAACTGCTAATTTCTGGGTAATAGTTGCCGATGAAGTTTAATATATTTAGAACATTAACAACTTGTTTAATGCCATTGTGGTGTTGTCTGCAATAAATGTATAGTGCAGTAGTCGAGACAATAACTTTGTCTCCTGAAGACTGGATATGTTGCTTCTTTTTAGTCTGACGTATGACGTACGTTTTATCATTAGTTGCTTTATGCATTGTTTGATCATCATGGTCCTTTTCAATTCAGGAGAACTGATCAACTCCGCAGACAAACTTGGTGCAACTCCTTTGCAGACTGCGGCCGCATGGGGTCATAAATCAGCTGAAGGGAAGTTGTTTTTGTACCAGGTAATAGCATCGTGAGGTTTGTCTAGACCAGGGTTTTTCAACCGGGGCCCTCGGCCCCCCTTGGGAGTTACGGAGCGGTTCTCTGGGGGCCACAAGCAGAGGCCTTTACGAAATAGCTCTGCTGTGATTGCAAAACGCCAATCAAAGCAAAATACTTTTATTGGTGAGCAGGGGCAACAAGTGTTGAGAGTCTTTGGAAGGGGACCACAAACCATGAAAGGTTGAGAACCGATGGTCTAGACCAGTTGTTTCTATACTTTGTGTCTGCAGAGGCACACCTATGGGTACTTAGTATATTCTGAGTTTCGGTTTGCAAAAATTGAACTTTTACGTTGATTCACTGCTAATCAGGCATTTTAGCACTCTTGACTTTGACGACAACAATACAAGCGTGGTGTTTATGAAAATGCTGTATTTCGTAGAAAAATTCGTTGTAAATTTATCCGTTTCGTTTTACTTTGCTGGCACAGCTTCACTGCTTATACTTGAGTTGTTATATATATATATATATATGTATATTAACATTTGGAAGTGGGGAGTAGGGTGCTAAATAGCAAAGTTGAAAGGAAGAAACAAGAATGTGGCTCTTGTCCACGTAACTTGTTAGTCGATGTGGTAATCTCAAATGTTCTTTTGTGAACTGGTAATTTTGCTGATCGTTTGTAGAAATACTGTTACTGCCTGCAAGAAACGATTATGTAGAAATGTCTTGGCATGGCCTTGAGTGTGTAAAAAAGCGTTATTTTAAATAGTCAGCAACAGACAATGATAATTCCGCAGATGAGTCATTTCTAATTAAAGGTTTGGCGTGTGGTAGCAAAAAGCGAATGGGCTCAACAGGGAAGGTGACCCAAGCTGCTTGTTTCATTTCTACTATTATACACGCACCTGTATAGTCTTGGGAGGGGGTTGCAAGCAGTACATGAAAGTCAAGGCAAGCACATGTGACAATGCAAAACCTTGCTCTAACCAAACAGCATTTTTGAGACCGCCACTCCTCGACTTTTTGAATTAGTCAAAATGAAGTTATCTTGATGTGCGTGAAACAGGCAGTTAACATATTGTGGCATTTTAAACGAATTTTTCTAAATTTAAGTTAATTAAAAGTGTTTCGTGTCCTGTGTGGTTTGGATCAACTTTTATTTGAGAGCAATGCGCTCTGTACCTTCACTCCTCCCTATTTAGGCATTTGCAATCGCTCCTTCATTAAGCTCATTTTTCTGGCTGCAGAACCACTGTCACACTGTTATTTTTCTTTTTGAGTGAAAAAAATCTTTCAGAGTTACAGCTCTTAAAAGAATTAATGATACGTCTTTTCCATTGAGAACAATTTCGAGTTTTGCGAAATTGGGGCCACATTCAGAAAGATTTTTTTGTGAAAGTAACATTGCTTGTCTGAATTTTTTGATAACTTCCGCGTTCAGGGCGTAGTCCCAGCGTTCCGGCAAGTGCGATTCGCGCGTTTAGGATAAGCAGACAATCCTTTCTTGCGTCACAGTGGAGGAAGCGTGCTGGCAAGATGGCGAAAATTCCCCAAGCTCACGCCGATCAGCTCATGGCTCACCAGATGTTCGATTCCTCACGAAAGACATGGCTGCGTGGACGTCAGAGCCAGATGTACCATGGCAACGTGCTTCCTCCGCAGGCGAGTTCTAGCCTTTGTCATGGGCGGATGGACTTCCGAACCGACGCTCCGACATCAGTTTGGCGCGTTATGCGGTTCGGCAGACGTTCGTGTCGTTCACCTGTGCTGTTACTGTAATGCGATCCAGGGCCGCAACAAGCTGATATTTTCGGGGGGGGCAACGAGATTGCAACTTCCTGTTTTGCCTGACAACTAAAAACGTTTTAGACGTTTTCCTAATGTTTTTGAAAATTTCGGGGGAGAGGCAATAGCCCGGTTTCCTCACCCTTGTTTGTGGGCGCTCTCAACATGGTTTGCGAACCTGCAGCAGTGTTTTCGGTAATTTTTTCGGTAAATTAGCGATTTTCATTCACTGATTCGGGTTTGGTTGTGGTGCCACCACTCCCCATATGGTCGTTTACTGTTGTGGGCATTGATATTGAATTGATTTCAGCATTCCCCCGTTGTGTGTTTCGCGTCAGCTGGAAGCAGGAAGGTGGTATTTAGTTTTGCAACTGCGGAAACGCTGAGACAGGGAAAGAAATGGCGTCAAATCTCGAGTCTTTGAGGGCTTTGGAACTGTTTGAAAAGCAGCACATGAGAAAATGCAGTTTCATCGAGAGCGCCAGCGGTTTGCCAAGGCGTTTGTTAATTCCGCCTATTTTACTTTTGTCTGTGAACGAACACTGGACTACCGTGCGACCAGAGCAACATTGATGTCAAGGGCCTAATCTTAAAAAGCGCTGCAGTTGCCAAACCTAAAGTGATTTTTACATTTTTCCCAGGAGTTCCAAGGCACTAGTCTTGGCTCCAAAAGGAGCACCTTCAGCATCAAAACGCCGAACACGAACTCGAAGACCGACCTTCCCGGCACTTCGTCACCCCCGGAAACATCCACCGCGAAGCACATTCAATCCGATGATGCCGTTTTGACCCGCGGATGGCTCAGGGAGGGTTTCGAAGAAATTGCCCCTCTTCAGTGTCGCACTGCTGTCTCGGGGTTAGCGGTATAGTGAAATCATTTATGTAATAATCTCTTCTGCTGATATGAAACTGAATGTGATATTTTGCAAAGTGCAGTTATTTTGTTCCAAGTTCATGAAGCATCCAACAAAGTTTTAAACGGATTTTTATGAATTGCTGTTCATATGAATTCCGAAATGCTGTCCGTGTTCCAATCGGTTCTTTTCTTCTCTGTGTGAAATTTACCAAAGGTTTACTATGGTTAAAAACCCCACTAACTTTTTATCATTACGTTTCAGTTTTTATCATTTCTTTTTTTCCCAGTTCACGGAAAAAAGCAAAATGAGTGTGGATGCTTTGTCGATTTAAAGTGCAGTTACAAGTCATAGATTATAAATTGTCTTCTTTACTTTGTGAAACAGACCACAACTACGTCGATCGAAGAACGCGCCGAACGAAGCGCTCAAGCCTGGAATGCAAGTGATCAGAGAAACTGAACTTAATGACGCTTTGCGCTGCTTCTCCAAGGAGAGCTCGCGCTAGCTCCAGAGGCTGGACGTCCACTGTGCCGTGTTTAATTCCGTCAAGATTTGTAGTTCCTGCCGAAGATGTAAAACTGGTGCTGTTACGTCTTGCGCGAAAGAAGCTTGCGATCCGTTACTTTTTTCCGTCTACAAACCACGCACATACTTTTTTATATTGATGTTGTATGTTGCTTGGTTGAGAATCCTTAGATACTGGCGAATTTAGGGTCTAATTGTTGCTTTGTTGTTGCCTTTTTACGGAATTGAGCAGGCCAAGCCTTTTTCGTTGTAGCTGGATATCACTGTCGACGTTTCGTAACACGCCGTTTCCAACTTGCATCCTATAGTCTGGTTGTTCTCCATCCCGATGCACTTACGTACGTTGTCTTGGCCTGCGTTGTTTTCTTCAAGCACATGGCGCGGTGTGATCCGAATATTTCTATTTTTACCATTGTGGCGTTTTTAGCGTGTTTTTCATGAAACTGTCAGGTTTAGCTGTCTGTTTTACAAACCTGTCGATTTCCATCCTTGAAGTTAATGTCGCAATGACATCAGTAATTTTATTTGTGCATTGGTCACTTGTTAGCATCCTTTGTGCTTTCCAATGCTTTCTGTTCTGACAGCAGTCAGAATTGTTTAACTGGTCAATGAACGTCTTGCTTGTGAGTGGATCGTTGAGTCACTGCTCTGTGCCAGATTCTTTGCCAAAGCACTTAATTCACCTCTCGAAAAATAGTCGTTAGTCGTTCAATCCTGGATAAGTTTAGTTTGCACCACTAGCCATTTAAACAGGAAATCGATTAGAAATGGATTACACATGTGAATGTGATGTAATGGTAGAACCACTGTGTTTTTGAATACGTTTCACATTCGTTATATCAGCGATGCTCATGCAAAGTACATGTTCGTAGATGCTGTGTTTGTCAAGGTAGTTCGTCGATTCTTCCGGCTTTTTCCGGGTTCGAAGCAACTGCTCTGCGTTTTTATTTTGCTTGACACGTGACGTGTTGTTCGATTTACGCAACCTCGCGATCAGGTTCCAGACCACTGTGATAACTTCAGGGTTAAAACTTTGTGTGTTTCAGTTCGAAATGTTAGGAGTTACTTAACCTGCTGCGCGCTTGGCAACCTCTGCTGTTGAGTGGCAATGCGTCGCTGACGAACTGCTGCTCCGGGTTGAACCCGGTATGGCGTCGACGGCTTCCTCGGACGACGACGTTTTCGCACCGGACTCAGAAAGATCGTCACGTGATGCGACAGACGCGTCGCCAGCCAATGGCGTCTGTCGCAAATTGCGCCAGAGACCGCCTTCATCGGAGCCCAGCGAAAAAGCCCTTTTGAAAAAGGTATCTTTCTATGCGAACCCGTATTTGCAAACGATTTGAAAATTAACAAAGACGTCACGACTCGAGTCAAAGCATTTATTTGGGGAGTGGAACGCCGTCAGTGTTTTCTTTGTTTTTTTTTGGTATTATTGCTTAAGCTTCTGAAGTGTACCAGCATCGTAAAGACAACTGCAGCTTGATGCGGGATCTTGATTTACGCTTCGTTATTGTCTTTCATTTGTATACTTATCGATAATAACAACAACTACGTCCGGTATTTTCTGTTAGAAGTTAAAATCAAACGGTCTTCTGCGTAAAATGGAGCGTCTACGTTAACATCACCTCGGTTTTGGAAATACTGCGTCACGTGCGTAGAGCTGTTTTTCACAACTTCATTGAATTCAGGTCAAAGCTGTGGTCGACCAGTCTATGCACTCTCCCGACGATCTTCTTTTTCTTGAAGAAAACAAAAATGTCGTGAAATTGGTAAAGCAAAGAAGATCGAGTTATTCGAAGCTGAAAGAACGTTTGAAAGAAGTGAGCTCAAGGCGCGTTTCTGTGTCAAAACGTTAGCTACTTAATGCTTTAACGTACAACGCTCATTCATAGCTTTGAAGATCAAAATATAACTTGGTCTTAAACCTGGAGCAGGGTATATTTTGAGTGAAGTTTATGTTACCGAACCCTTTAAAACTTGATAAGATTCCTTTTAGTCAATCAAGCGTCACCGACATGGTGACGTATGTGTGATTTCTGCGTATCGTGCAGCCGAGTTGCACAATTTCATTAAATTGGTTTTGCGCCGATGTCGCTGCTTCCTTTGCGCGTTCAACTGACTCCTGGTTCACGAAGGTTATTGGAAATGTTTCCCCTGTGACGTCGGTTTCAAACTGATCGTGAAACTTTAGGCCAGTGGTCGGCAAACTTTAGTTATGGTGGCCCAAATCACCCTGTCAGTCGTAGTTGAAGGTCCACGCTTATTTTTTAAGGCCCAATTTCAAACGTATGTAGTATTCAGTTGTTACATAACGATGCTATGGTAATTTCATCAAGCGTATAATGACAAAATTGAAACTTTGTCACCGTCAAACAATCAGTGTTCCATAATACAGTAACCTATGATTTAGTCCACGCAACCGGCGCAGGACTATAGTAGCTCTTACATACCACGCGGCCCACAACAGTAAGTGCTGAACGGCCCGCGATTGGGCCCAGTTTGTCGACCACTACATCAGTGCAATGTGCTTCAGGTTGAGGACCCGCCAGAAGTACTGCAACGGAAGGCCTTCGTGCTGGCTGATGCTTTGCGGGCCAGTTCGCATGCGGTCCTGTACACCGGCGCCGGTATAAGCACCTCCGCCAACATTCCCGACTACCGAGGTCCCGACGGTGTTTGGACGAAATTGCAAACTGGAAAATCAGTCACCGTTGGTATGTTTTGACTTGGTTTTCGTGCAGGTTTTTGTCGATTCCGACTGTAACCAGCCGTGAGTTGTGTTCTGTGACGGTAACATTTCAAACGTTTCGTAGAGTTTAAACTGAAGCCTACCAAAGAAACAATGAAAAACTGAAATGAAATAAAATTAATACTTAGCAAACAATAGTTAAGAAAAAGCCTTTGGTGTCTGAGATACGAAGAAGAGTCTTTAGTGCGGAGCAAAAATTAACCGATATCCGTATTACATTTTTAGCAAAAAGTTTGTTTTCTTAGTTTCGAGAGGGAGATGAAATTTCATCACATTTGCTCCGCCCTGAACAAAATCCTTCCGATGCCCATGCCGATATCACGCCAGAATGATAAAGGCTGTAAACATTTTCCGTAGCTCATTGATATATTGCTTGGCTGGGCCAAAAAGAACGTCATGTGTCTAAGATAGTTTGACACTGCCCCGAGCTCGCCATCGCTCTCTAGCATTTCATGGCAGATAAATCGATCGTTCGCGCTCGACCCACGTTCGCACACATGGCCATCGTGCGGCTGGTCGACCTCGGGCTGGTCAAGCACGTCGTGTCCCAGAACTGTGATGGACTGCACATCAGGAGTGGTCTCGCGCCGGACCGGATATCGGAGATCCACGGAAACATGTTTTGCGAAGTGAGTCCGTTCGTTCGCCGCGAGATAATCGTTAGTGGGCGCGCGAAAGCGTTGGAATGAGGTCGCGGGTTCTCGCCTGGGAACGCGATAAAATATGTGAAAACAGAACTTGGCAGGCAAAGACTCGGAAGCAGGTAAAGTACGAGCTTGCGAGGACGACATCAGCGAAAAATTTAATCGAAAATGTGTTCAATACAGCGATAAACCTGGAAAAATGCAGCTTTGCTGGAAAACTTCTTACAAAAGCAGAGACTTAACGTCTTGTCCGTGCAGTGAACAGCATAGATTTTAAGGAGCGACTTGTAGATTTATTTTAAATTTCACTGTCATTGCGACTGGGTTTGGCACCTGATCCTTCTTTGGTTGACCTTAGACGGCGAACGGCGTCTTGCTTGAGTGGCCTGATTTGCACGCTTGCATGCTTCTGCTTTCCATTGCAGAGATGTGAGAGCTGCGGCCAAAGCTATTACAGGATTTATGACGTAACCGAACGCACCGGTCTGCGACGTCATCACACCAACCGGACGTGTGACGTGTGTGGCTCGAGGTTGCAAGACACGATCGTCCACTTTGGCGAGAAAAGTTGGCCCAGGTGAAAATACGAGTAGATGCATTTTATTTGCATTTGGAAGAAATAGAAAATAGAGATACTTACTACATGACGTTCGCCCTTATGTGGTTGCAGCATCTTTGAAGGCATAGGACAAGGCATGCTATTGTGGTCTGACGTTGAAAGTGCCGTGTTGTTATTTCGATTTCTTCGCATTTTAAGTTTATTTTACTGCTCGTAATTTATCCGCAATCCGTAAACAGAAAGAACATCCTGTTGCAGCGCTGCAAGTTCTGTTCACAACCAAATGCACCACGGGCTGTTCAGGTTCTTTACGTTTCGTGATGTGCTGCTGTAAACCTCACTGCCATTGCTGTTTCCTAGCTGGCCCCACAACTGGCCAGAAGCTGAGGCGAACGCCGAGAAAGCAGACCTGATACTTTGTCTCGGATCGAGCCTCAAAGTTCTCCGATCGTACAAGCAGCTTTGGCTGACTGACAGGTAAGCGGAAAGTAAGTGAGTCGCAAGAGAGGAGTACTGGAGCTGGAAAATAGTTCTAGAATGAAAACCAGGCCATATCAGCCTGAGTCTATGTTGATTTACGCGCCATGTGGTACGGGCAGCGTCGTTGAGGAATTTTAAAACAGACCCCATGCTTTGTTTGTGCATCCGTTCCGTGATTTACATCCGGGTTTTTTTCGTTGAAACATTTCGGTCATTTGTCCGAAATAGGTTAAATACGTCTGCCAATTTGTGGTTTTCGGATATTTTTTGTGTCTGAGAAAAGCATTATGACCGAAATGACTCAGTTTTTTTCGGTCATTTCACCGAAAAAAAATTCGGTCAATGACACGAAAAAATCCAGATTTACCCAGTTGTTTTTTTCATGTTGAACCGAAAGGGTTCATTGGCGTCAGTAGCCGATAAAACACGCATTGCTGAAGCAAGCACCATGTCCACTAATTATAGCGGAAAGTTGTGCATATACTTACTTCTCTACTGAAGCAAATTACGCCAGCGGAGTTTAGAAATACTTGCGCCGGTGTCTGTTTCGAATAATCCTTATATTTCCGCCTGCGTCTGTTTCGTATCTTAACGACCGATAAAACGATGATGTCGCTGTGTCGTATCGGCAAATTTCCCCTAATATTGCTGTATATCGCTGACATTTGCTCATGAACTCCACTACGCTAATGTCATGCACGGAGCGTTGGGAAGCCCAAGGTGTCGTTCCACCGCTGACTTACTAACGCTAGTTTTCTGTCCCCTTCCTTACCACACGCACCTCTCCGACAACTTTTCTTGCCTTATCTATAGCCAGCTTGCGCTGTTGTTTTCAGTTTCCCAGTGACCACTGGTACCACGCCTAATGATTTCTCACCAGATCTAGTTATTTTTTGGGCTGATCTAGTGGTGTTTCACTGTAATCTAGTGATTTTTTGCAAGGTATATGTTCGAAGATCGGATGTCTTGTTTCTAACTTTTTAGCCAGTTTTTCAAAAAAAAAAACAGTTGATTACGTAAACCTTTGTGCGAAGATTTTCAGTTTCTTGCTATTGTCACTTCTGTGCTGTTTATTAATGCAATGTTGGCTATGACCTTATCTTCACTTTTTTGCAGGATCAGTGCAGCAGAAAGATACTGATTAAATATTAGGTTAGTTGATCTAAAATTCTTCGTTAATGGTTAGTGTTGTCGCTCTAAGCTCTTGAAGGAAACCTGAAGGTTTCTAACCTGAGATTTTCCACCCTTCAGCATGATATATTTTAACAAACTTGCAAATGGTCTTAAGATTTTTAGGCGGTAAAATACACAAATAAATGATTTCAAGGAAAACTGCTAACTTCAACGCAGAAATTTCAAATGTAGTGATTTTTTTCCGATCTAGTGAATTTTTTTTGTGAATCTAGTGATTTTTGCAAACAAGGTTGTGGCAGCACTGCTAGTGACCCACGTCTGCGCGGAATTCGGTGTTGTACGGTGCTTGTTTTCAATGCAACTTGCATTGGCAGTTGCCCACTTAGATTCGTTTACAGCACTGCTGAATTTGTTAATTATCACAGAAGATGTTCATTGCAACGGGAAATGCTGAGAAACTGTTTCTTGAACTAAAACTTAAAATTGTTAAATTTTGAGTATTAAATCTTTTGCAGAAATGCGAACTTCCGCGTGTTCTTCAGTTTGTGAGGTATCCTCATTATCTTGTGAAGTTGTTTAATTTTGCATTGTAAGGTTTTTAACTGTTATTTGAGTACTGCAAAAAATCGGTTATCGGCAATGAAAACTATCGGTGTCGGCCCAGCTCTTCCGTTCTCTGCCGCGTGAATTATGATTAGCCAATAAATACGCAGAATATTCTCAAAAGTAATTGGCGTGCTAAGGGTGTTTTGCATGTTCTTGTAGGCCTATGTGTTTTTTGTTGCAATGAACCATGCCACCAGAATAGTTTTTGAAACAAACTAAAAACCGCTTTTGTGTGTTCTTGATAGTTTTTTTAATCCGACGAAACGCATTTGAAGTTACAGTCGTCGAAGCAAGGCATCAACTAGATGTCGCTGATAATCAAGTGTACCTGAAAAACAGCGTATGTTCAATAATTGGATAGACAATAGGTTCGATACTGTTGTCGTTTCCAGGTCAAACGCATTTCAAGCCTTGTATCATGAGTAAAACTCGTTTTCTTGTGCTTGTTTTGTCGTCCGCAGGAGTTTTTTTGTGAAGAAGCTGAGTTAGCTTCGGGTAATTATTGATTTTGAACAAAACATTCAGGAGAGTGTTAAAGAAAGGTTGGCTCAACTGCAGTCAGATTGTGCAAGCGGTGGTGTGTTGAATGATGATGAAGAAAATTTCAATGAAAATTTTCTTATAGCTCAATCAGTGACATCAGATTTTTTCATGCTGAAGAAGAGCAAGCAAAAAATCAAATTGTAGAAACTTTTTAGATCCTTGGCATGACACTAAAGTCCAACCGGCGAAAGAACTGCACTTCGGTAACTTTGGGGAAACTACAGGGTGACACAAAAAAAACGGTCATCGCCTAAACTTGAATAACTTTTGAAAGATTTGATCAATTCTTTTTATTTTTCAGATTTACCAAGTAGAATTAATGTTCTAAGAGTCCACCAAATTTTACCTTAGAGATGCCATGGACTACTGAGCAAAAGATATTTATAGTTGAGGCATATTTTCGGCAGAAGTCTATCCACTGGTTTTCGGACGAGGCACATTTTCTGT
>JGI24159J19872_10000717_pt1 | contig 32143 bp, 15 predicted proteins | sample Ectturendosymbi4_FD_19872 | JGI IMG/M metagenome (IMG submission 19872) | reverse complement strand
CAGGTAGTCTTCTCTTATTTTGTACTGCATAGCAGCAAGATACCGTTGGTGCTTACGACCAAAGTTACACATTTGCGCAGCCTGCTGTTCAGACAGCCAGATGGAGTTTATTGTATAGTTAGAAGAGTCTATTTTGGGGTTGTCCCAAAACAGAGTAGTGCAGTTAGTGGATTATGGATGTTAACCGTTGCGTCCATGTCTATATTTGTCCACCCCTTACTCTACATTTGTTAAATATTTATAGGCGATTTGAGATTCAAAATGTTAATCTAAACATGTGCCATGCACCAGGAGATTAACAGTCCAGTCATCAGATTAACAGTCCATTCATGCATATTTCGGCCAGATAAAAGCCCAATACGCACGCTTTATAAGCATATTTCACATAAGCTCTGGGTTGATACGGCACTGTGTGTGTTCATACTATGGACTTCGTGTCTGCTCATACACAAATAAATTAAATTAAACTAATGCGCTCTTTAAATACACAAGCAAATCATTTAAGCTTCACCAAGTCATACATTTACTAATTATGATGATACAGTCATCTGCTTGAAGCAGGTTTTGGCATCCATTCCATACTAAAAATTCCAAATAATTGCAGGCAGCTGGTTGTGCTTTGTCCTGGTGTTACCCAATTAAAAACGACATGAAGAAGACAAGCATATTTTTTGATGAAGGTGTAAAGTTCTCATCTTGAAAACGTCTTGGACAGGATTTTGGTCAGGAAATTGTGACCTACTAAACCTACCAAACGGTTGGTAAAAACCTGCTAGAAACATTGAAAATTTTACAGCTAACAGTGAGAAAATCCTGCTAGATTTAGCAGCAAATCAGCTAAAATGGCAACACTGCTGACCGCATACTATGCCTTTTGTTACGTAACTGTACAAAAAGAATCGAACAAGAATGTCTGGACACAGGCGGCGTTCAACTGAAAACCTTCGTTTACCACTTTTGGTAAATTTAACAAAGCTCTGACTTCTTAGACTGAAAACAATTTTATATGCAATGTAATAAATAAGATTTGTTGAAATTAAATCTTCTCCAAGTCACCCTAAAAGAAAAATGAGCGGAGTATAGATAAGGTTTTAAGGTTTAGTTAGATCAAGTAGAACATCTGAAGAGGATGTAGTATTAAACATACTAATATGATTTTAGCCGCGGAGAGTTGCGCTTCATATAGTAGATGTTTATCGCTATCAGAGCAGTTGTCAGAAGTAATGCTTCCATAATAAAAAATCGACAATATATTTGTTTTGTAGATAGTGTTGCAACCTTTCGGTTGACGTTGCGTTGAATGTGCGATTCACCACGAACGGGATGTGCGCGAAGAACAACACCCATATACAAGTGTCGCGAACAAGCAATAATAGAGTGATCCCGATAGAGCAGGGTGGGCAAATAGCGGCCCGCAGGCCAAACGTGGCCCGCGACAGCGTTTACAGTGGCCCGCGGAGGCTTTCAGGAAAAATATTCAAATCTGAAATTTCCTTCAATTATCACAGTAAATGTTAGTGCCGAGGCTATAACAGAGATTTGCTTCTATTTCCATAAGAAGGTATGGCTCCTGCTTAATGCGGCCTTCTCAAAGTTGCCCCCTAGACAAAGCAAATGCCCACCGCTGCAATAGAGTGATTTGGTGAGTGACCTCTAAAATGCTTGTGAACAGGTGATTACACTCCCTTTTGGTGAAGATGAGAGTGATCTCGTCGGGTGATCTCTATTGTTGCTTGCTGCCACAGTGTGAAGCTTTGCGTACATGCCGCTCGGGCTTTCCGATCGCAATAAAAGTAAGGAGAGAGTGGCTAGGTAATGAATTTGAAAATAAGCGAAGGCGATTCATTTTGGTCATCACTTCCTGATGAAGGTGGAGAGTTTGTGCATGCCAAGAGAGACTGTGGTGAAAGATTAAACACAAATGTTTATGTGTATCGGTTTCTGAAAGGTGAGTATTATAGAAAAAAGGGGGTATGGATATTCTTCTGGTTAGATATTGTCATAACGGCAGTTTTAGAAGGATTGAAGTTAATTTTCCAAACCTTTGACAAGTTGTATAACGTGGAAAGATCTTGAGAAAGCACCCTGTGTACTTGAATAGGACATCAGGCAAAATAATATAGAGTGGTGTCATCCGCGAAAAGAGAAATGGATGCATTAATATTTTTAGCGATGTCCTTGACACAGATAAGAAATAACAGAGGGCCCAGAACGGAGCTTTGAGGAACATCACAACTAGTCTATTTTAGGTCTGAAAGGGTCCTGTAGATGAGAACGACTTGAGAACGCTGAGAGAGATGAGGATAACAGATTTAATAAAGGGCCATCTATACCAAGTTATTGAATTATGTGTGACTAACGCGATCAAAAGCTTTGGATATATCAAGAAATACTATTCTGGAAGAGAGATTTGAGTCATAAGCTTGGTACAAAATATTGCAAGTACTTAGCAATGAATTTAGAGTTGAGTGTTTCTTCCGAAATCTAGAGTTGTTAGGAATCAACAGTTTATGGTGTTCTAGGTAGTAGTAAATATATTTGTGTAAAAGTTCCGCAAAAACTTTTGAGAGAGAAGGTAACAGAACAATTGGACGATAATTTTGGACATCAGTTTGAGAACGTCTTTTAGGAAGAGGCAGCGCCGGATTTAGGGGAGCAAGGGGCCCCCACCATACGCATGTGTTTAGCCATATGTACGACATGTGCGTGCCACTTACTCATTTTTATTAGCGAGGAAAGTTTGTTTGCACACTCTATTAAATTATCGGTCTTCCGGACGTCAGTATATCCCACAAGTAAAGTGGGAGATCGGTTTTTGCATTTATCTTGCCAGGGGGGCAATTGGCCCCTCCGCCACTCGTCAGTTACGCCACTGGCTATGATGTATTGTATTTACATAAAGTAAACTGTCCCTACTCAACTGCAAAAGATACGAGCTGGTAGCGTAGCTTAGTTTATGGGAGGGCCTGCAAGTTGTCTAATTAATCTATGTTTTGGTTGAGTTAATTATCGTCTGGAAAGTCGGGAATGCTTTCACATTAATCGTTACATAGCAGTGGTAAATATTTTTTAAATACTGTATCTCAATGACTTTAGCATCAGGGCGCGGACTTCTGACTCCATTATAGGTACTGTACTAGCTTTACTAATGAACCGTGATATGATAATCAGTGTATTGTACATAGCATAGCGTAGTACTTTCTAGTAGTTATAGCTAATCAGTAATGCTAAAAAATGAAGAAATTCGTCAGAAGTAGGCCTATCCCTTTTTCAGAAAAACTAAACGATTTTGAAGATGAGTGAATTACGTGTGGCTGCATTTACAAAGTTCGCTAAAGAGAGTGAAAAGACCATTGTGACTTTGTTGAAATTAGTACCAAAAACTTATTTCTCACAGTTTAACCGCAGGTGGCTATTATTTTATCCTAGATTGCCAAGGACGCTTCAAATCTAGCCTACCCAGCTTCATATACATACTTATGTCCATCGACAAGCAATTTGTTGTTCTGAAACGTTTTTTTGGAAATTCTCTGAGCGAACTCTGCAAGACATTAAGACATTTGCAATCATTTCTGGTCGCATTTAGTAAGTTCAATAAGGCTGCCTCATTTAATCGCAAAAAGGGAAGACAACTTACGACTGTCACTTACTCGAGTGTATTATCTACACTTAGCAAGTCAAATACCAATTAGCCGTGTTGATAGTTTCAAGCATTGAAGTAAGACGTCCAGTGTGGACGATGTTTCAGTCAAAACACACAAAGCAAAATCCTTATTTACTTGTCCTATTTAACTCATGAAAATATTGCAGTTTTCTTAAATTTCTTTAAAATGTAGAACTGCCTTTAAAAATATTATGAAACCAAAATTGCATGAAAGATGTTTTAAATTGCAGATCCGGTTTAATAGAGAAGAAACTGGTTATAGTAGAAAGATTTCTCTTTCTTTCAGGTTTATGGCTGCATCATTTATCAGTTCGCTGAAGCATTCCATGGTATTGCAAGTTGCAAAATATTTGCTCATCTTTCATGTTCCATCATTTTACAATAAATTGCAATTGGTTGATGCTCTTTTTGCACGAACTCAAACAAGTTTTGGTATTGGTCAAACAGTTTAGTTTTATCAATAGAAACGTTTCTCTCAAACAGATACTACTCACATGGTTCAAGATTTTCCCATTCAGTTGTTTGCAAATAGAGGAATCTAGTCAAAGCATTTAAATTCAGCAAATAAAGTGGTCCATTTAGCCAGATGTGCAACACAAGACTTGTATAATACAGATACATCTGACATGAATAATACATAGTCACGATCCTTGGCTTCTCTCACTCCGAGTTTTCTTATTGCTGATTTAACTTGGCTTGATATGTGCGTGTGATTGTCTCTGTTGAATCCTTGCCTTCACAGTGGCGAAACACGATACAACCTCAACAAACGATGCTTTGGACTTCTCAGTATTCTGAAAGTGCTAATTAAATAAACGTGGAAAAAAGGGGAATCGTCATCTTAGCAAGTGTAGAGCTTATACAAGTGGTTCTGCAGGACGTACAAAAAGCAAAAGAGACACAGATGAGAGAGGAACAAGTTGCAGCCAAGTCAAGAAACTTTTCAAGTGGACAATTTTACAGCAGCAGTGAAGTCCAGCGGAGACATTTCTGCGGAACCTGTTCAGAGGACAGAAAATCGAAGAACATGTTGTGACAGACTTAGATCTACGTCACGATGAAAATAAACTTAGTTTCACCAGCAGTGCAGTAGCAGAAGAACGTCAAGATGTATCATCGAAAAACACGATAGATGAGATGGCTGACGCAATCACTGGAGGCAACGATATCGCTCTCTGGGCCCTCTGGCCAGCAAATATACAAGAAAAAATGCGGTTATGTTGGTTGAAATATGAAATAGGTTCTTTTTGACGTTGTGATAAAAAGTCATTTTTGAAGCATGATGTTCCACAACACAAGAAAGACAGAACAAAAAACTTGTCACGGAAATGTACTAAAAGTCTTATTCGTCGCCAGAACCACAATGGCGAAGTAGTTGTCAGAAGCTGGCTTTGTTTTTCTCCTTCACAAACTTGTGTTAAATGTTTCATTTGTAGACTGATGTGCGCCGATATGACTAAATGTGAGCATTTCCTTATTAGAAAAGAAATCTGCGACTGGAAGCATGCTCTTGAGGGCCTGATGAGCCACGAGCATTCAGTGGAACATATAAATGCCACGGTTACATTTATGCACAGATGTAATTAATCATTATGAAGAATTGATGCAGAACTAGGCAGTCAGGTCAATCAATTCGAATAATATCGGAAATGGCCTCTGCCTGCAACGTTTGGTTTCTGTCGTATAATTTGTTGCTGAGCAAGGACTGGCGTTTAGAGATGATTAAAAGGATGAAACCCCCAGAAAGTTTTTCTAAAAATTATTCAGAACTTTTTTCAAGCAAATATTAAAAAAGAAGATGCGATGCTTCTAGCGACTAGTTTTGCAACAGTTTCACAAATCGCTAATCATTGTCAAATACCATGCTGCATCATGTTTTGTTACAGTTGAGTTAACAAATGTGACATCGCAAAGTTACGTCATAAATATTAATGGCATGTAGAGATACTAATGACTTCATCGATCATCCCCTACCTAAATATTTTCTATCGCACAGGCGGCCTCCCACCATGCCTGGGCCCTAGGCCCCCCACCATCTGAATCCGTCGCTGGAAAGAGGTATCACAGCGCCAGTCTTCCAAGCTGTAAGACATTCCTCAGAGGACAAAATAAAATTGAAGATAAAGCTGAAGGGAGTAGCGAGCGACTGACTACAAATTTTAAGAGTCCGATTGGGCAAATTGTCAAATCCTTTGCATTTATTGGGATTCAGGGTATTTAAAACCTGAAATGCTTCGAAAAGTCCAATAACAGGAGATTGTAATCACTGATCAGTAAAATATTGAAAAGGTGGTAAATTTAGGTAATCGTTACTTGGAGAATTTGAAATGGAAGTAAAGTATTCATTGAGAAGATTGCACTTAATATGTTTGTCATGTATAGGTCTTCCGTTCACATTTAATGGGTAACTATGTTTTCTGCTCTGTTTCCATTTTTATTTAAAAGCTTCCAATACTTGAGACCAGAGGTAATGGCGACATTTAATTTGTTCATGAAGCTCTCGTTATATTTTTGTTTCGCCAGTTTGATTTTACGTTGAATTAGGTTTCTGGTTTTATTATGCAGACGTTTGTGGCTTTAGTTTTAAGCCAGCGTTTGTAATAGCGAGATCTTTTTTGAATTAAAAGTCGGAGTTCGCGGGTAAACCAAGGCTTGTTTTTTGTTAGAAGGATAAACTATTTTTGTGGATATAAGAACTTAGCGTTTTGTTTATTATCACTGTTCTTCCTCCTTGCCCTTGAAACAGCACTTAATAATGAGTTTTTACTCCCACAAATATATTTCCAAAGTGCTACCAATCACAAGAATTTTTATTGCAAACCAAGTGATTTAGCAACAACATTCTACTTAGAAGGTTTGCATACTCGTTCAATTTTTGAGCACTTTACTTTCAACGAAATATGTAAGGCAAGATACATCCAAAATCATAACATTCCTGTGTACAAAGATTTCAACTACCTGTGTCAAGCGAAATCTCCTGACCTCTGCGAAATTCCTGACCTATCTAACCGTAACCCTCACCCTTACCACAAGCCATAGAGAAAACGCTTGCAGCTTGCATGACCTGGAATCTCGCTCAGGTTACCCGAAAGCAGCTTGCAAAATGCGTGACTTGTAATAGCTCTCTGCGCATGCGCAGATGGCGTGAAGTCAGCGATTTCGCAAGTCAATAATTTCGCTTGACACAGGGGTTGTAATTTTTTGGAGGTCATTAATTGAGAAATGGTTGGAGAATACAAGACAACCGTTAAGGATTGCAAAGCATATTACGAGGAAAAAAGAGCCTGACACACTTTCAAGTCAAATCTAATTCCCACCTGTGACAGGCAAGTGGTTTTTCTGTATCTCCCTTGTTTGGATATTGTGGAGGTCTTTCTTCTGACTTTCTGGTAAAGATTTACAAGTACGACAAATAAAGTTGTGGAAGTAACACAAGTTTTGCACGACTCTTAGGTTTGATGACTGAAATGAAGTGATTCATAAATTATCTAAAGCATTTGCTTGTGGGAAGTCAAACCAATTCACAGCCGGCGCTAGCTGTTTTTCAGTGATACGGCCAAGATGAGCAGAAATCGTGGATCCAGATGACCTTTTCAACCATTCATAGTAAGCGATGCCCCGTAAGCATTTTCTGCCACAGCACAGTTGCATATTTGAATCCAAAATCCAACCTGAACTGAAAGCTTGTATACTACTGTAGCCTAAACTAAACATTTACTTTTTCCTCGCAGTTCTACAAATTTAAGGAAACATTGCTCTCCACTATTCTAGATCTTTAAATTTTGCAAATTAAGCCATTGCCTGCAATGCACACTATAAAGTTGTTGCTCTAACTCTTCGCCATTGAGCCAAGAGACAAAAATAAAAACGTTCCTACCACTCCGTTTAAGCATGTTCACCAGCCGACAAAATTCTCAAACCGTTCACAAAATTCAACCCAACTTTCTCAGCGTGTCCTTTTTACCAGAAACATAATTTTCAGCAATTTTGTCCAAATCACGTCTGTCAACTCGTTCTTTGTGAACGTGTAAAATCATCAAATCATTTAATCGGCTTTAAGTCATGTTTGTACGCCGGGCTTCTGAGAGAAATTTTACCAGTAGGTACGAAGACCGATACCGGAGCCCTAGTTGCTGGTTCCCTCGTCGAAACTTGCATAGCTTTTCAGTATAGTAATCAGAATATAAATAAAACACCTACCATGGTCAGATTTACAAATACAGTAATTGTTATACTGGCAATTGGCTCACACTAGAAACTTTGGGCTTGATTACAAAAAAGAATTAGCGTGAGTATTTTCACCTTTCGGGTCCCAAGCAACTAATGTGCCCGGGTACGATTTTCCTTTTGCATCCACTCTCGTAGGCCCTGGTTGTACGCAAATAAGCTTTTACCACATTTAGTGTTGAAAAAGACCTTTGATGTGTAAGTCGTGTCAGCTAAAACCAAAAGCAGACCCAAAACTTTCCAGACACCGGAAAATTCAATGCTTTCAGAGACTGACAGTTTCGACAAAATTTAATGCATTGTGAATAGTGAAATTAGTAGCCAACTCGTTGCAAACATCTACTGAGGGGTTTCAGAAGTGGGGACTGTAGCCTACTTTGAGTGCAAGCTTTCGAAAGATTGCTTTTGTAAATTTCCAACCCTGTTTCTAGTCCAGTATCAAATATCGGTGCATGATTAGTGGTGCAGTGCTTCCGGAGCTCCGCTCCGCCACCTCTACCAGTGTATCAGTCGTTGCCAAGACTACAAATATAAGGAAAAAGCAGGTAGTCTCTGCCTGTATGTTCCGGCACCTGTAAGAGTTTCGGAATCTATAAAATTGCCACTACACCCCTGAGCGTGAACGATGAATTCAGTGCGTAGTGAATTGGCGGAGTACAGCAAGGGGCCGGTATTTGGGCTTTCCGATATCTATCAGCAGTTTTTCCGGCAAGTTGCTTAAAACTGACACCTACTGTTGAGTAAGAAAACCCGTACGGCCGTGGCCGCATCGGACGAATATGTTGCGCCGCCCTTGCAATTGTGAGTCATTAACAGATTTTTTTGAAGCAAAACCATTGTTAGAATTCACTTATTTACTTTTTTCACAGTAAGAAAAATGCAAAAATGTTTATGCATCAAGCAGGTGACTAGATTATAGTTTTACGGCAAAGGCATATGCTCTTTCCACAGGTATAAACGCGTGTAATATTTTCTGACCATATAGTCATAGTTCGCATCATCACGTGCTGTATTTCAATCTTGAATAACTACGCGCATTATTGTACGTTTGCAACTCGTTTTAATATATTCTTAGACAATATCCGCGTTTAATGCTTATTGAAGAAACGAGGATTGAACTGTTCCCACGGAAAAATACGAAAATTATCTAAATGTATGTTTATTCTTAAACAATCGAATACAGCTCCGAGTCGAGTAACATAAATGCCTCCCGAAACTGCAAACCTGTCTACAAAGTGCCATTAACTTTACAACCCTTTTAAACCAGGCAGTAGTTCATGAAAAAAGTTTCACAATTGACAAAACAATTTCCCGTTTTGTATTTGTTGTCAGAAATCTTCTAGGGCAGCGTTTTGCAAAAGATGTCCAGGAGGCAAAAACAACAATTTTGTCCTTCTTGAGTGTCTCTGGCTCAGGGTGTGAGCAATGTGATAAAATTTGTTTACATGATTGATGGCTTTTGACATACACCTTATTTTGTTTCTGATATCGCTACTCTGGCCTCCGACAAAAAATCTATTTAGTGACAATGAACCCTGCTGTTCCTGATCTCAACGGAATCGTTTGGAGTAGGCTGTCTTCCTCTCGTATAAATTACCGTTCTCGAATATGTAAGTATTGAACTAGCAGTTGAAAAGAAAAATATTCTAATATTGCTCGACAACTCCCGATGAAAGCAATTCATGGAGGTCAGTGAAAAGCATGCACACCTTCTGGTTACGTTGATGTAGGAAGCCTTACGTCAACTTGAACTGTTGTTTGGGTACACTTTCCGTTTCGGGTGTGTTCCTATGGGAAAACCAACTGATTTTCGGGCTGTTTTTGAGAGTTTACCATGTTCATGCCGATTACATGAAATATCTTGTAATTGAAGTCCAAAAAAGTGCTTCAGTTGTTAAGTATGCTATTTCTCTTCATAGTTTTTGTACTTTAATGTACGAACTTTCAAGAGAAAAAAATTGCAGCCTGTATCCCATATAAGCCAGGGACGTATTTATGCGTCATCCTGTATCTTTTCTGGAAATATCCACGATGTACGGGTGCGTCACCGCAGTCCAAAAGCAAATTAAACGCTACAGGTCATGAATTCACAAAAAACATGAAAACAGAAATCATATTTACTGCACCAAATAAATAGATGCAAACTATACAGTAACAGAAAAATACATAAAACTCTGAACAGTGATGAACATTCTCTGAACGATAGATACATTTTACCAAATTCGTAACAGAAAGGTTTTTCAAATTGAGTCACAAATGACCAAAATGTTTTGTAGGTTTCTAACGCTTAGAAATTTTATCCGTAATATTATCAACATTACATAGCACACTTAATTTGCAAAGGTTCTCACTCGGTTTTGCGGGATTCATTTTTATTTCTGCCAAGCACTTGTTCGAAAAACAATTGGCTTCGTCAACCACCTGGCTATTGTAACATATAGCCAGATAAAAGAATAAGCGAAGTATTCAAACTGTTTCCATTTCTGATGAACCATGCCATTATGGCTATATTTTTAGCCTGCATTTCAAGCCTCAAGCAGAGATTCTGGTTTCCATATTCAAATGTTCATAAAGTTCTATTAGTTTTGAACAGCTTCTAGCTAAATTTTTGCCCAGTAGCTGCGTGTTGAATTTCAAATTTTATAGCATGTATCAAATACACTTGTGTTTTCTGCGATATGTAGTTTCAAACCCTTTATTTTTATGGTCCGTGTAAATCACAATGAAATATATAATGCACCAAAAACTGATCAATACCAACGTGCACGTTTCACAACGAAGCTGTTTGTGATAAACGCATGATATTATAAAAATTCTTACAACTCAGGAAACTGTATTTATTTTCAGTTTACCGTTTGTATTCACCACAGATATACACCAGGTCAAGCCTATAACAAGCTTGGGACATCAGAGGTGGCGAAGAGTTTTCTGAGAGGGGCCCACATTTTTTAAACTATGTCCAATACTTTTTTTCAGGGGGAAGAAGAATTTTGCAGGGGGGTTCGCCCCTCCCTGCCACCCCTAGTTACGGACCTGGTGACCAGGTGGTGATAGAATCTGTTTCTTTAATATGAACATTTCCATCGCTTGCAAGAAATAAGAATGACAAAGTGTTGCTGTATGAGAGTCACGCCTTCTGCAAACTGAACAGAGTCCCAGCTCTACACAATATTTACAGTGTGATCCTCGTCCAGCCTTCTATAACATAATATTGCTGTAAACTGTAGAAGTTTCCAATCATCAAGTATGAGGCCACCATGAACTGAATGGAAGATGTAAGCAAAATGGATTATGAGCAAACTGGTACTGAAGATTAAGACCGTAGATCAACATTGTTTCAGCGTCGAAGTTGCACTCCTGGGATGTCGTTTGACGTTGGCACTCATTTGCTGCGTAGTATTCACTAAAAATATTATTAGCAAAATAATCAAAACGTCAATCTTATATGCACATTTTGATCAACGTTGGATTATGCAAATACCCTGATTTAATGGTATTAAGTTATGTAAAATCATACAGGTTATCTTATTAACATTTTAATTGATATATAAACGCCAACCGAAGCAGTCAAGCTGTGCAGCATTAGCCAGCTGTTTGGAAAAACTGAAGTAAACGTGCCGTAAATGAACGTTGTAAAAAATAAGGAAAGCACTCTCTAAAGATATATGAATAGATCGAGATCAGATAAACAAGCCTGAATGCAATAGAAAAATCAAACGATTTTGACGTGATGGCGGTCTTGGTTTTGCGTTTGACGTCTCTGTGTCACACTGTCCTTTCTTGCGTCACAGAGCCTTATGGTTTTGAACTGCTGACATTGCCCAGATTCGCTTTATTTTTGGCTGAAGATGGATTAAGAATCATTCGAAACGTGTCAAAGTAAAACATGCATAGTTTTTGATGGCATTTTTAGTGTTAATGAAAAAACATAGGAAATCGAAGTTTTATTATATATTTCTCCCACGAGGTTCTCTGCATTATAAAACAGTTCAATTAACACTCTTGTTCTAAACGCAGTGGTAAACAGTTTCTTGGCATTGCTCACCAGGGACGCCGGAACAGCGGTAGGGCAGAGGGGCAATAAAAGAGTTGAGTGCAATTGAAACTTGTAAAAAATAAAAAAAATCGTTACCAGTTATGCTTGTTCTTGCGCAACAACAACGTTGACCTCAAAAATAATAGCAGAAATTATAGTTAACCATTCTGACTTTTATGGGTGCGCGAATAGCTGCAATAAATAGTTTCAAGTCGATCTTGATAAACCATAGAAGTACCTATTATTCTGCTATCAAAAGACACCTCTGCCCACGTTGCTTCCCTTTTAAAAGGGCAGGGGGAAATATCCCCGTCATTTCACCACTCTCTGGTGTCTCTGAAATGACCTATGATGCTGTTATGTAAGGGCACCTGTTCCCCCGTTTCCCCCCTTTCAAAAGGCAGGGCCCCTGTAATGTACCCCCTTTCCGGCGTCCCTGTTGGTCACAAACAATAAATTCATATGTTTCACAGGAATTATCGAGGAGCAAAAGCTTTCTGAACACAACATGTAAATCTGTTTTTATATCTGACGTTGATGTAAGTATGCAGTCCAAAAAGCTCAAATTCTCAACCGTGGAATCAAAGATCATATAGACCAAAAAAATTTATGTCGTTTTTGACTAAAAACTAGGAAAATATTTACAAAATATTTGCAAAATTTTGACAAAAAGTTGAGAAAACCTTGACAAAATTCTGATAAAAATTTGTTATTTTTTATTTTATTGCATTTTTATGTTCTTTCCAACGTTACATTCGAAAAACCGCTATTGGCAGAGTAAAGCGTGAAAACCAAAAAATAAATACTTTTAGATTTTGAAAAAGAGCATTTTTTTCACCCAAAACATTATGCCCCAAAGTAACGATAAATAACTTTGGTTGGTATTTTTGGTTAGTTGGTATCACCACAAGTGGCCCAAGCAAAAAACACGCTTCGAAAGGTTAACAGGGAGCGTGAAGGTAATTTTTTGAATATGTCCGAGAACTGCCACAAAAGTCAAACAATTACATTTTTCTCAACATTTTCAAATATGAAAATAACTGTTTTTAAGCTCAGCGGAAAGATCACTGTCTTGTGCATCCGAGGATGTCTTCACTGACGTTCAAACGCAATCTGTTTACGAGTCACAGTCGGAAACGTCCTTGAAAGCCACACTTATGCCTTGTGCGCGCGTTAAAAGATTTTAAAAGTTTTATTTGTTAACATGAAACATTGAAACTGCTCATCACTGATGATCGATTTCACATTGGTGTTATCGTACACATACCTGCACAATTTGGGATCACCATGCTTAAGTTGAAAGATGTTAGAGAAAGGACCACTGCACCCGGAAAGTTTTACGAAGTAGCGAGGCCCACATTGCAATGGTAAGTTAGCGACAGCGAAGGAAGGAAATACAAATGCTCCCTCTTCTTCGCAGTAAACCTGTTGGACAAAGGAACTGAAGTTACCCATAATTCTAAAATCACCTATCAATTTTTGCATGTTCCAATCATTTCAAAAATATTGAGTGGTGTAGATCAACACAAGTCACGCTTAACTGTTCAAAAATTCAAGGGGAACAGAAGACTGCACAAACAGCGTTAAAATTCTTTCCAATAGGTTGAAATATTTTCCGATTTTTTGCATGGTGTGTGGAATACTACTTTTATCTTAAACCAAACTGTCGAAGCACATGCCATAAACTTTTTTGTTTTTTTTCCGAGGTTATAAAGTAACGACTCCTATTCACATTCTTCTGTTTATTTAAATAACCAGTAAATCTGCAATGATTTGAAAGCATACCAATTTGTTGTTACTTCACAAAACATTCGCTACGGCTGGATGTAACCACATAATGATCTAACATCTTCTTCGTTTTCCTTATATTATGATGGCAAGCGCAGTTTTGTAAGATTGTCTTCATTTCGGAAAGGCGTGGATCTGATGTCTTCCCTTAATGTATTAGCAAATCTTATGAAGGTAATAACTTTTGGCACTCGGAAGTTGTTCAGCTTTTTGATCAACCAGAAGCGTTTAGGTTTTCGTCGTCACATGTGTTATCATCATGAAGTAAAATGATATTGTTGAGCTATTTCAGAAATCTTATTTGTAAAATATTATATCTTTCTACAGCACGAATTTTACGGAAGACTCAGCTGTGTCTAACTCTTTCTTACTGAGTGATACTTTTAGCTTATCATCTACTCGCCTAGCTTGTTAAATATGTGAAACACCTACTATAAGCTGTAGAAACCTAGTTAAACTGCTTCTACCGTTTCGATACCGCACAAGTAGCCATTGATTTATAAATACTTAAAAAAATCATTTTAACGTTTTTTACTTCATGCATTTTTTAAACATTTCTGAAATACCCAATGAACTTTTCTACGAAAATCTGAAATCGACAGAACTGACAGATCAGTTGCTGACGCTGAGGAACTGAAAAAAAGCTTTTGTTTTGCTAACAAAACCGAGGAAAAATTCCGAACAACAATAATTTGCAAAATATGAGGCGACCTGACATGTTGTATACGCTCAAGACGTCTGAAACCTTTGTGGAATAAAATGTGTTTTCTCCCTTTGCGTGAAAAAACCGCACGCGGCTGCGAATGCAGCAAGCTTGAACACACTAGTGGGCGCACCAGGAACGCCAAGCGTTCGCTAAACGTTAGGTGAGATTTTGTTGTTTGAAAACGTTACCAGTGAAAAGCACAAATGTTCAAAACACTGCCATTTTTATTTTAGTGTGTGTGTTTATGAGCAATGAAAACTAATCATGAAATATTTCGTTTCCGGACATTTAGTTGCAATCGTGTGTTGCATACATGCAATATTTGCCTTGTATGCATTCGAAGATACTAACCTGCTTCGTTCTGAAGTTATTTCGCAGCGAGCCAATGACGATTTCATCAACACGATCTTTGGACAAATCGTTTGTTGGTATACATGATCTTGCTGCAGTTTTCAAACATAGTTCAAGATTGTTGTAAAGACTTCTGCAACAACATCATCAATACCCTCTAGTCTGAATAGCGATAGGGGCGTCAATAAAGTACACGAGAAACACACATTGCCGATCAAAGGGTATTGTCAGCAGAACACAAGGATGCGGTGCTGAGGGATTTTAACGTTCTTTTAACCATCCTTTCAGTACTAAATTCATTGATGTGTTTTGTCAAGGTCTAGAATGAAAATTGTTTTATAGAGAATTGGAATATTGAAATACTGGCGGCTACCACGAAGTAAATTTTAAATAAGACGGCTAAAATATTATTGGTTTTACTTACTTCGGTAAATAGATTACACTGAGATATTCACCTAGTTATTAAAAAAGTTTTGAGAGAAAACTTCTGCGTAATATTATGCGCATTTACCAATATAATTATTAAAAGAGCTACATGCACCAAAGTACCTCCCCAGTTCAGAAAACAAAACTACCATCAATCTGTTACTTGTATCACCACACTGATGAACATTTACTGCAGCAAAGGTTTAGTGTGCTGGAAGTGCCTACGGTAACTTTTGAAAGAAACATGGCTCAGATATAACCCTGTTCAGGCTATGTCGTCATTTGCGCATGCTCAGTGTGGGCCTGTGTCGGAAAACAGCTACCTCACAACAACTGTTCGTCACCTTTCAGTGGAGAGAACCATGGTTTTACCGGCTCAGCGCCGACATCATTTTAGTTTGCAAAACAGGTGTTTTAACAAGATCGACTTTTGAAAATTTCCAACGCAAATTTTGAACTCAATGCTCCATCGTTCTTAGCCCGTTGCTTTCGCATAAAGCTAACAGTTGAGAAAGAATTTGAAACAACTCATGTGTCGACACGTGGACGTAAGTACGAACGACAATTGTCAATTGACTTAAAAAAACTCTCTTGCCCAACCTTAAGACAACGTGTGAAAAAGCTGGGAAGATTCTCAGCCATCACGTGCAGATAAAAAACTAGACAGACCTCGTGGTGGCGACCATGTGCAAGACGGAAAGCTACATTTTGATACTCCGATTGTGCAGTACGCACGTAATTTTTCAAGATCCCGTGTGGTCAGTCAGCCGCAAAGAGCTTTACAGACAGCGGCTGAATTATAGGGCAGAGCTATGGCATATGTAGGATACGGTTCACTGCTTTCTTATCTGTGAGTCTGCGAGTGAAACGTCATTTCTACTTTGAGTTTGGGCGCCGAGTTTTTGTTAAAAGCAGAGTTAGGCTGACAAACAGTCAATCTGAATTGCTTTGAACGGTTGCAACCGGTTGGTGTAAATTAAGCAACTTGAGCGAAACTGCAAAAGGGCAACCCGATAACAAACAAACAGCGGTATTGATAAATTTAGAACTTAAAAGACCGCAATGATACTCTTTTGATGCATGCGTTTACGCATCAAATTACTGTCACTTCTTGACAAAATTTTTGAGGTAAGCTGATCGTTTAAACTTCCAAAAATTTACAAAAAAACTGATCGCGGAATTTGTTGCAAAATGGAGCTTATAGGTTTGTCATAAGAAGAACAGCGAAAAAAATGTAAGATTGCTATCCTGCTCTACCAACATCGGCATCATCTCTGCGTCTATGGCCGAAAAGACACACATCATCTGTTTATAATGAAAAAAAGCGTTAATTACCTGCACGTATGAGGTTTTTTCTGAAGTACAGAGAAAAATGTGCGCATGCATCTTTTGAGGCGTTGCGTATACTCTATGAAATCGCACATAACGAGTCGTGGGAATAGAACTGCAGTTTCCGGGAGTTTGTTGCCATTTGTCACTTCGATGTTTGGTTCTGAAACACAATCATGAACCGGTGAAACGGTTTCGTTGAAAACGTTCTGAAAAGTTGTTTCAAGTTGGTGAAATGGTAAACAACAAAACTGCAAACCGTAGAAAAGTGACCTTGTTCTGCTTACATAAGAGGGTTTTGTTCAAACAGTACAATTGCACTACTGGTGTAATTATTTTTTATTGGTTGTGAGCATGGTGATGACTTACGGACAACAGTCGTTGCATAGTTTGGTCTACGGTGTTTCCTTCCACGATTTCTGCGGCCTTTTCTCCTCCTTCCTTTCCTTCGACGGCCTCGCCGTCTAGTTGCAGGCCTCGCGTTGTTTACAATTGCTCGACCTTGGATTGTTTCACTGTCTGATGTAAGGCGTATAGCGTTTCTTAGAGATGCTCTAGTTGGTGATGGGATTGCTTCATCACTCTGAGGTATCTGCAAAACCGTTATCAAAACCGTACGTTCTTTGAATGTTACAAATGTTGCAGCGACGGCGTCTAAGCGTCTTTTCTTCACAAAGTAAGGTAAAAACTCTGAAACGTGAAGGCGTTCATTTTACTTGCAACGAAACATTGTTCTTGCTAAGCAGAACGAACGTGTGAAATGGTGACAGTATTAAAGCGTAAACGTGGTTTTAAGAGTTGTTGAAGATCTAGTGAATGTCATTTAATCTGGTATGATTTCAAATTGCTGATTAAAACAGAGCACTGTTACATTTTGTTGTTTTCTTAACTTTATGCTGACAAGAATTGGAATATTACAGAGGATATGCAGGTTTGAGGTAACAGGAATAAACACATGTGAAGAAAAGACAATGAAGTGGATTAGCACCGCAACTTAGCAGTTTGTGTACAGACTGACCCAAAAAACAGAACCCACAAATCGTTCAATAAAATTTTTAATTTCAATTATTCCTCTTTTCTTTTTCAGGTTGTAGTAGTAGACTTAGTGCATGTAATATTGCAACAATAGTTTTTCCCACCATGTCTTGGTCGACCAAAGAGAAGGCATTTTGCGTAGAGGCCTATTCGGCTGACAATTCGTAAAAAGTAGTGCAAGCAAGTTTTCGGAGAAAGTTTCAGTGTTGTCATACTCCATTAAAAAGCAAAATTTTTGACTGGGTTCAGAAGTTTAGAGAGCATGGGAATGTGCAAAATCTTAATTCAAAAGGTCTGGGGGATACTTATTCTGGTCGGACGGTGAGTGCTAGGACGCAAAGAAACATTGCTGCTGTATGGGATTCGGTCAGCCGGAGCCCTAAAAATTAACGCCGTGGAGGCCACTAGGAGCATATTTTGCAACGAACATGACTTTTATGCGAAGGGACTTCAATGACTGAAAGTTTGGGGAATGATTGTACACAGATTGAAGTTTAAAACCTGCAAAGTGCTTGAAGTTTACTAGATCTTTGTAGGGTTTAATAAAATTTTTATGGGTTGCGTTTTTTTCGGTCATCCTGTCCATATACCGTAATTGTGAGAATCCGTGGAAGTAAGTATGTTTTAAGAAGTTAACCAAAATTTTGTGAAATAAGCCACACTTGAGCTCATTTAAAAAGTCTATAATATGCTCACTTCACAGATGTTACAAAGCTGGAAAAAAGACAATTCATAAATAACCCAGTTAGTGGCAGATTAGAAAACAGTGTGGAAATATCTTTTCGTCTCTGAAAGTGCATCAAACTTACGTTTCTGTAAAGTTGCCGGGATTGTGTCGTTGCCAGGATTACATTTAGAAAGGAACGTTTTCATGACACCAACGACATTTTTTATTTCATAACCTCTCAGGGTTTAATTCTAAAGGGATGATCACAAGCTAACAAGCATTGCTTATCTGAAAACTATTCAGCGGCAAAACAAATTCAACATGCTCTTTGGTTTAGAGCTGTGAAAAAAAATCAGATTTATGAGATTATTTTAAACCACACCTCCATGATTGATATTTCCGGTCTTTTTGCTGGAAGCATAGTTCGCAGAAGAACAGATGCAACATCTTTCTTTTTCTTTTTAGCTTCCAACATAAATTGGCTGTTGTCGTTGTCTAAACAAAAATTTAACTCTCATGAAGAGCACTACTTCCTTTCATTTAATTCCGGCAGAATGTTAAAACTAACGTAGTCTTCTTTACAAGTTTTTTGCCACTGTATGCATCCATATTCTAAAATATTTTTTGTCTGGAACTCTTGCCTTTGTGCTCAGACCTGTTAACTTTCGCAGACATAAAGTAAATACTTTAGAAAAATCAATTCTAGTCGTTGCTTAAGGCAGTTTGAAACGTTTGCGAAGAAAAACTTAAATACAACTGAAGGCACCACATTGCAAAGTTAAGCATATCCTTGCGTTTAGAATATGACAGCGATTCTAAACTCAGTACTGCATGCAACCATCTTTCCCTGTGGCCTAATAAAATGACAGGGTTTCCTATTTAAGTAACCCACATCCATAGTATTTATATGTTCGGCATCGGTCCGAACTGTCAAGCAAAAATAAGATTTACAAGATTTAAAATGCTACCCGCGATGTCAACACAACAAATTTTGTTTCACAATAAAAAACATTTTTACCGCATGAATCTATCTTCACGTCATCGATAGCAACATATGATTTGGAAGATGTTCCTCGGACTGCTTCAAACAGCACTTCTACTCTATTACTCTGAATGTGAACAATACAATCACTTTGAAAACAAACCCACGGAAATTTTTAATGACTTTCGTAAAATGAACGTAAACGCTTTGATAGTTAAAGATTTTGCACAGACGATTTTGAACAGGTAACTAATCCATGCATGCAACTTTTCACCAGCTATCTTTTCAGCGATCGTCTATTGAAACAGAAGCGACGGCAACAACATCATTGCACAAAATCATAAATATATTTGAGCATATCGTTTAAAACCAGGGTGTTATTTTATTGGTACCACCTCAGTTTCTAGGTTTCGCGAGTAGCCGAGATCAATAGGCATCAGTCTACAAAACCGACGCATATACCAGTCGTAACTTAACACGAAAATAGTTAAAATGCACCATAATGCACAAAGAATGACTATGTGCAAGTACAGTAGGTAATATCACATCCTAATTCAGAAAGCAATAAATGTGGAGAGCATATGCTAAGAACTTTGTCTTTGTATTGTGTTTTAGAAACAACAAACAATTACAAAACACTCTAAAATTCTGACCTTTACTTTAGGTTGACATGAGCTTGCAGAGTAAATCTGACGACCCTCATTTCATGAAAATCTTTTGTAATTTAAAATCTACGTTATTAGGCCAAGCATTGATAAAAACTCTTTGTCTCCTTTATGAGGATTTGTAGTAGAAAGACGGCTAAACAGACGTATGGAAGCAGGCTACGCTCAATGTGTGGAATCAGAACCTAAGCATTGCAAAAAGATAAAAATATCTTTAAATGATTGGCGGCCGTAATTCATAAAAATAAATGTAATGCGGCCAGCATTAGCAAAAAGGTTTTGCACCAGTGGCTTGTTGACTAAAAATGCTGTTCTGAGATCTTCGATAAGTTCACCAATAGAGCATTTGGCGCTTCAGAAATCGCACAGCGTTTACCTGAGTTGTTAGCAAAGATCAGGAATTTACAAGCGAAAACGATAGTGCGGCGGTGAGAATGTCACACTTGTAATATCGCAATATACCAATAATTAAATAGTCGAGTTGATACAAGCTTGTTTAGCATAGATTCAAATCTGGTAATGGAAAGTAAAACCATTAATGCTTGTTTTCAATGAACATGTATTTCGTTAATTTAAAAAAATATGACATTCGGTTAAGTATGCCAAGTGCGGTTAGTGACAACTATACCTAGATCTGCCAGGGCTTGTAACCATTGTGCTTTCTTTTAAATGAGGCATGTTCTCATTTGAAAGAAAATAATTTACAGAGAAGTTAGAGCTCATTGTCATAACCACCATTACTATGGAATGTTTTCCGAAAGAAATCAGAAAAAGTTGATGCACCACATTAGTTCCGAAAATTGCATTGACCCTTTTTCAAAAGAAACAGGATTATATGGGATGGTCAGTTTATTCTTTCATGCTACAACCTGTTCTAATGGTGACTTCATCTCATATACTTGCAGTAACTCAACAATGCCACACCGAAAGGTAATAGCTAAACATGTAACAGGATATAAGTTGCATTTTGCAAAACTATGTACACCCGTTTCAATTAATTACCCGTTTCCAAAACTATGTATGCCCATTTCTAGACCCGACAGTGGCAGATCTATAGTTAATTGTCAATAACCGCTCTCGCTATACTTGACTGAATGTCATATTTTAACGTCAGTACATTTCAAAACACCCTTCCAGGCATTCCTTTGGAATAGTGAGATACACCAATTATCAGTAATGAATGGATGCGATTGCATTATTAAAATCGAAGTTGTGGCACTACTGGTTGATTGGCACGTTCCCCCAAGGCCTAAGAAAGCTATGCAGATAATTGTATATAACTACACATATAATGTATACCCACCAATGCAATATCAAAAATTATAAGAACTACTTCGAAAAGGCTTAAAAAATTTCTCTCAAAACTAGCAGAACTTCTCTTCCATGTCAAAACACCTACTGAACAAGAAAACTCAATTTTCCTGCAACTTTGTTTCGAACCGCGTAATCTCCAAAACACGAGATAACGTATGTTTTATCCAACCTTCCCAACCACACCGTGCGTAATCATGTCTGAAGCCGCTTTGATGTGAGTTTGCACAACATGTTTCCAAGAGGTACTTTAACAGATAGTTCAATTAAGAGCATAGAAGCGTGGTGGCGTCATTTACAAATACTTTTCCGATGGAAAATGAATCCGTAAATATAGTTCAGTTGATCTTATTGCATTGCCATGCATTTTGCTTCGTGTTTTGCAAAAGCACTGGCACTTTTGCGCAATATAGAAAGTTTAAATATATGAAAGATAGCAAAAGGACTGGTTGCTATGAGCAAAATATCATTACCAACTGCAATGATTTTTACATTTTTGATTTTCCTGTATTGGATTCTCTGTTAGATTTTCTTGATTTTCTCGAATATTTTCGATAAATAGGAAATGAAACTAATGCCGCTTTTACACTTTGTTTTATAAAAAAAACAACAAAAAAACAATTCTTATAGTCGTTTTGCAGTTAAATCACTGTTGTTCGCATATTTATAATGACTGTTCAGTGTGAAACAACAAAAGCTCTGCGTTTGTTACAAGCTCAGAAGAAATCAGCCGATTGGCCTCTGCTTTCTTTTTGCTATGATTCCAAGTTGCACATATCTGCATTGAAGTACTTAGTCCCACAAAGATGGCACAAGCGAGTCATTCGGGCAAAGTATTTTATAGGAAATCGATTTCACGTAATGCTACGCATCCTCAGTCGTAAAATCTAATTCAAATAGCGTGCAGTAAAACAGCTAGCAAAGCAATCTGTAAGGTGAAAGCTGCTCGTTATTCAGCCGAAATTTCACAAAAGATAGTTTTCCGTTGCTTAATTTTCCCAAAATAGACGATGCAGGTGTTTCAGCTGTGTTTAATTGCTACGAGTTACGATTTTTATTGATGATATCATCACATTGTATTATTTTTACTCCACTGCAACAGACACGTACTCACGCCAATCGCCGCAAGTGTTTGCTTCAAAGCAAGCTTGACCGAGCGGAACGCACCACGATTGGTTGATTCGCCATTCTCCCACACTGGCACAGCCTGCTCCGGCGATCCGCGGACCGGAAGAACGTGCACTGTGCAAAGTAAGCCATCAGCATTTTGGGTTAAACTTGCTTTCAGTCGAAAGTTTACTGCGACTGAATTCGTCGAAGTAATGTAAGCTTACCTGTTACTTAATGCAAGCACAAAACTTGACCGTGATATTATTTGGTAGAAAACGGCCACGTGAAAAGTTCAAAAAGTTTCAACGATTGCACTCCGAAATTTTTGTGGTCTTGGAAGAAACCTATTTAGTAGTAGAATCATCAAAATTCCGGTTTCAGGATTGATTCCCTGAGCGACGATTTAAAGGCAATAGAGTTGATTTTGTTTTCCTTCGGGCCAAACGTATTCAAAATCTCACTTAGAGAAGAACATATGCAATTCAAACGCTCGCCTTTAGATAGCAGCAAAGTAAGAAAATTGCGTGCAGAAAAACAGCCTTCCTAACTACGACCCTTTTGGCGCGTTGGAGGAAACGACCCAATCATAAACACACTTTCTAAACAGAGAGCTTCAAGGGTGTATGCTGACCTCGCAACGACATTCCTTGTGGGTAGGGAAGTCGGCCACCGCCAATTGCGCACTGAAAGAACAGGCACGATCGGTTAGTGGCAATCACGAGTTTGCTGCGCAGTCGAGATCGGAATCCCTCTTGTCGGCTTCTGGCTCGAACGTAAGCAAACCTCCCACCTGCAACAATGTAAGACAGCCGTTGACACATGTCGGCATGCATAACATCCTCATGCAAGTCCAAGAGTAAATTATCGAAGTGAAGTTTTGTCGAAACCTTTCAAGTTACAAGAAAAGTGTGGAGTTTAACCTCCGCGGAATGATTGTTTTGACAACTGAGGCAGCTAAGCTATGTGACATTTTAACCCCTGCGACAGAAGCGCCCAGCAGCTGTTTTCATAGGACACAGTTGTTTGTTCACGCAAGCATGAGTACTCAAGTACTTGCAAGTTTTGTCGTCTCTTTGGGATAAGTTTTATTTCAATTTGAGCCCCTGCAAATATTGAAATTTTGAACTTCCTGTGAAAAAAGACGATATATGGCGTTTTAAAATCGTTGACAGTGCTGTCCTACTGTAAACACCTTGTTTTACATCAAAATTTATCTCATCGGTAACACCTGCAAGACAGGCAATTATTATTGCTGTTTCTACCTAGCCAAACATTGATAAAGGTTTGAAAGCATGTTCGAGAGTAAACGGCGCTGCAATTTCCTTATTTCTTCTAAAAGTCTATGAACAAAATCCTGTGAGGTGTAACTCTGATGAGCATTTCTTTATGAAGGTTTCATCACTATTGTAGATCTATTCATTGACAATCACTTCTGTAGATTGCTCAATACAAAATACATCTAGAATTTCAAAGATGCACAACGATTTCGTTTTATTTGTCTACTTTTGTGGACTTCGCACATTTGGATAATTTCCACCGTGAAATTCGTTTCTTAGAAAACCTTTCGTAATTCTTGTCTTCTGAAGCAGTAAGAAATCTATAAGACGTTAGGGTGGGGTTTCTGAAAAGTCATAATATTGTCAATGAACAGGTCAATTTACTGAGCAAAGATGGCTTTTCGACCCAATTAGGACAACCCAGAAATCCCACATGCAACGTAAACAGCACGCTGTTAATGAAAAACGAGCAAGTTTTCACAAACCCAGCTTGTGCACATTCGTCAGTCATTTACTTAGATTCACTGAAAATAATCAAGTACCTTCTTTGGACACATCCTTCACCGAAGCCCTCCTGATTTTCCAGCCAACTCTCCATGATGCTCTTCTCGTGCCAAACCACTCTCTTTTCCATCCGCAGAAATGCGGTTTTTGATTGAAGTCGCAATCCACGCTAGAAAGAGTACAGCCAGCAAGACTAAAACCACAAAACAGCAAGGCGAAAAGCTCCGATTTCATTTCGCAATAGCACAGAGAACCTTGGCATTCACTGCAAAAACATCAAGTAGACAGCGAGCGGTTGAGGTCAAACCTTATCAAGCGCATCTGGTAGACTTACGCCACAGCGTGTTAGGCCATAATCATGGACTGACAGCACGATAGCGGCTGAAGTTTTTTCATGTGACGACCAGCCGACGCTGAACAAATCAAAATAACAGATGCATCTTCCTTTACTAAAGCTCTTCACCTGTTTTGAAACGCTTCTTAAAAACACTGCATTTCTGCGCATATCTAACAAGCAAATATGGTCGCTGATGACAGGTGCAAAGCATCTTGATAAATTAATTCATTACGTCAAACTTCCAGGTGGTATCCGAGTGCATAACCTCTAATGAGAAACCTCAAACGCTATGAAAAGATGTCATTCGGCACAAAATTTGCAATAAAAGCCCAAATAACAGACGCAAACAGCTTTCAGCTTTCTTCAATTTTCAATTGAAATAAATCAGCAAGATCGCTTTTGCTTGACGACGTAGAAAGTTTTTAACTGATTTTAAAGTATGACGATATTATGGTTCGTTATAGGCATTTTGTTCACAGGCATGAAAGTCTAGGTATTTCATAATGTTTTGAATTTTTTCACGCAATCGGAAAAATTGCTGCAGGTGAGAAAAAATTTAAAGTACGCATAGTTACAGCGTTTCGTGATGGCACTGTTCAGTCCGTACGACTCCTTAATCTAATAACAGGAAAACTTCTCCACTACAGCTGTAAAAGACTCTTCCCCAAACGTTATGTCTTGAAATTGTCTTCCCGACAAAACGCTATTTTAAACGAATTGTCATGCTTTTGTCTTATCTTGAGTATCTCTCTTGTCATCAGTGGAGCACAATTCGGACAATATCACATATTTTATGTGCTTAGTCATAACTCAGAGGATGGTGAAGTTCGCCATATATTTTTCAAAGCAGTTGAGCTCAAAATTTTTTCTTTTGCAAATCGCTTCTAAGTTACGCGCAATAATCGACAAGGTGAAACACGTGTTTGTTGAATGTTGGCGTATTCTATTTAGGCAGATTCGAATTATTAGAACGGTATTTTAGTGGAACAAATAGTTTACAAGTTGCGTTGTCAGCAGATAATAGTTTACAACAGAGTATGTTTGAAAAATATCCTATCAGCGACTAAACAAGGGGTTGGTATCATATGAGCCCAGGGTTTATTTTGAGGTTTGACTTGGTGACCGTCAAAACATTTTGGAAGACCGCAACTATTTCATTTAAATACCGAGATTGTTGTAAAGCCATGTTTTAACGTAGTTGCTGGTGTTTAAACAGCAAGGTTCTACTGTATTTCGAGCGACCGTTGGAAAAAGTTGAGAGACCGTTTAGGTCCCTCAAAACCCCTTAAAAACACTCTATGAAGCACAGTAGCAGCTATTTGAATAAAAAACAACTATTCTGGCTATGCGATCGATTATGGTCACACCCAAAAAAAGTCGTTCGGCATTACAACGGCGTTTAACAATGATAAAGCAATTGACATTTGCATTTTGTATACTTCGTTAGAGGTGAAATCTTATTGCTTATGAGTAACATTTTGTATACCACAAGTACGTTGCACAGTTTATCTCAACGACATCTCTTTTACATTCGCGAATATGTTAGTCAATTCTAATAGTTAGCCTGTGCTGCAAGTTAGAACGACTTGCTTAGCTGATAAGCATCAAAACCTCCTACATCACCGATCATAGCTAATAGAGATACTACTGTGATGGCGGTTTGACGGGCGAGTGATTTGACATACTTCGGTAATGCTCGAAAACAAACCTACGCAAAGCAATGCAAAAGGGTGAAGCGTGACTTAAGACAATGTCGATACGATGCGTAGTATTTTTAGTAATTGACACAATGTTAGATTGGAAAAACCACAATTCGTTATAACAACTTTCAACCTTGCTCTTTTTCTAGAGCCGATATTTCACTTTAATTTGCTGAATTGAAAGCATATTTACAGTAACTCTCAGAAAATTTTCAAGCATCTGAAGCGCTAATTGCTTGCTGAACTCCTTGTGAATTTTCGCGACTTTTTGCACTTTGCGTATATTTATTACTCAAATACCTGGGTTCATTTCACTTCTGTTTGTCTGATACAAACTTAGGGACTGGAAACAACCTCAGAAAAATTTGAACAATTCAAGAAGCAATCTTGTTTGGCAGAACCTTACGTCAGATCCTAATAAATAAAACAGCGAGAAAACGTGGAAGTCAGGAATTCAAAACGTTTCTACTGTTGAGATCGTTAATCCCGAGCGGCACGTGCGCAAAGCTTCGCACTGCGCCAGCAAGCAACAATAGGATTCACATGCCATGATCACTCTGTTATTGCTTGTTCGCGCCACATATATGTATGGTGTTGTTCTTCACGCACATCCCGTTCATGGTGAATCACACATTTAACGCAAAACCACCGGAGAGTTAGCAACAACATCCCCTCCTTTTGACAATGAACCGCACCGATCACACGTTCTTTGTGTGAAGGCTGGCCTTCACATTCTGCACCATTTTGTTGCGATCGGAAATTTCGAGCGGCATGTGCAAAGCTTCGCAGTGTGGCAGCAAGCAACAATAGAGGAAATTCCGAGCGGCATGTGCAAAGCTTCGCAGTGTGGCAGCAAGCAACAATAGAGATCATGTTCGCAATCTCTCTTACTATTGCTTGCTCGCACTACATATATAATGGTGTTATTCTTCACGTACATCCCGTTCGTGGTGAATCACACAATCAACGCAACACCACCGGAGAGGTTGCAACACTACTAGAAAAAACGAAAAAACTGCAGCACCACTCCTCAACCAACGCAAGCAAAAAGGTAAACGAGAGACGGAAAGGCAAGAAGAAAATGCATACACGCAGAAAAGACATCCTGATTCTCTCTCACAACCTCAGTGTTTAGATTAGAAGTTGGTTCTCTCATAAAAGAAGTACAACTTCAATCACTGCACTACAACAAGCACTCCCCTAACCTTCTACCGGAAAATCCTGCAGAGAGACCTTGTACCACTCGAACATGTGAAGTCCGAAAAATTTTGTAAACTTTCAAAAATTAGTGACGTGTTCACAACCGGGTCCTCTTCTACCTACCCACTGTTTTAACACATTTCCTGTCCTCGTAAAGACATTCAAAAATTCTTAACTACAGAAAAAGTAAACAACGCCGAGAAGTCATCATTTGCGTTGCTTACATCAATAGTTTTATGAAACTGATATGAATATTACCAAGTAAAGATCTATATTTTATACATGTGATCATCGTCTGAACTGCAGTAATTTAAACCTGGGACCACAAATGGCATATATCGATCGAAAAGAAATTTTATGTTTCTTTTTAGAGCAGGGAAAGCACACATAGAACAACAACGAAAGAATATATCAGCTGCTCGACGCACGAAGGACACGAAAAGCTATAAACTGCATACATAAAACGACTCGCTTACGCTTAGCTTTCTCCAGACAGATATACGTTAAACTTTTTTTTATCCATGCAGACATTTCATCCCCAAAACTAAAGTAAAGCTCTACCCAGGGCTGGCCTCAAGCCGATGCAACCGATGCAGCTGCATTGGGCCCCGCGCCATGGTGTTTGGGTGGATTATTTACTTTTTCCTACATACACCTTACGCTTGAGAAACTCCATATAAATTTCATTGTTAACAAACAACGTTCTCGTCAGAACCAGCAAATTTCCTCTCGAACGTTGGCAAACGTGCTCAATTCTCGTGTTAGTGCTGTACTGTACATCTGCGCTCTACCACGATCGTAGCACGGTTGACTGAACATGATGACGTCATAAAATCACTGCTCATAGGGGCCCCGTGCCTAGGTCTTGCATTGGGCCCCGCGCTCAGGTCTTACATTGGGCCCCGCATCTGCTAGGGCCGGCCCTGGCTCGACCGTCATGTAATCTAAGTTGACCAGACGCCAAACCTGGTGACATCGTAGGTATGTTATCCTTGATATTATTTCCTATTCAACTCGTCTGAGTTCTGTATACATTCAATCCATCATTTCGAAAATCAACATTCAGCGCCAGACATCAAACCCTGAAGCACGGCATTCAGTGACACTAGAAACAGGCACGGGTTTAGCAGTGACTTTAAATAGCAAACCCACTTTTATGTACAGTTAACTGAAGGTAAATCCTGTCTGCGCCTAAACATTATTTTAAAAAGGTTACCAGAATTAACAATAAACTGCCTTGGATGGAACTAAAGTACGCGTTGGTCAAGTGGAAAAATATCCGTTTTCAAACAAACCCTCCGCTAGGCAACCTGCAAAATGTTTAGCCAACACTGAGTAGCACCTGTCAAGGAGTGTCAGTGAATGGCGAATGACGCGTCAAAAAATCGACTTTAAAGTGCTCATTTTACACCCAGGTGCACTGCCACACAGTCACGTCTAGGCCGCGTGTTTTTTCTTCTTTGCAAATGACAGGCCGAATGTTCGAGAAGTAAACATGGCGCCAGCTGCCACGCTTTATCGTCTTGCACGCTTATCGTCTGTCCTATCCCTTGACTGCTGAACATCACCGTGAACGAACTCAGATCAACTTGACTATACCACGATAACCAGTTACATGAATCGCAGCGATATCGTCCAGCAGAATGCTACAATCGCGTTCTCCATCAAATTGTCAAACTCATGCAACCATTATCACGAGGCTACACTGATGTCACTGGCTTGGATGCAATGCTTTTAAATGCTGGGTCTCTTGGTCAAATTTACAAGGAAACACTTCCGGCTACGCTTCAGTAATTGTTAGCTATGGTGGGAAATACCAACACTTTCAAGAGGTTAAAGCAACGTGTTCAAGAGCTGAAGCGACCGATTAATTGGCACCGACTGATTAAGGTTCAGAACAACTAGCACTTTTTTCAATTGTTGAACGTTTGCGGTCGAGGACGTGCAGTAAACACACGTTTACATTTGCGTACACGTCGGAAAACAAGCAATGTCTAAATGATATAGCCGATATTAGAATTCTGCTATGTTTGTGAAAATTTAGTCCCCTATACTGTCTACCTCGTGGTTGTTCTTGTCTTAACCAACTCCTGAACTCCTGAACCTCCAGGCGAATTTTGTTCTCTTTCAGAAAAATTCTAGCCAGCGCACATTTCTTTCTTCTTACGAAAGGTAAACCGAGGGCCTTGTGTTACCAAGCAGATCTGAATCTGTCTCCTATTGAACTTAACTGAGCGTGGAAAATCTGATTCGCACGCGATGTAAACAGCAACCAATTGTCGGCAATACAGCGTACAGGGTCCAACGCATTTTTCTCAAGCATCAGAAAAGCCGCAGCGACCAAGTTTTGCAAACACTACCGTTCAGTGTTAACAAAGTGTTAAGCACATTTAGTGTTTTCTGACGGTTGGAGAACTTTTGGTCAACGATAATAATCCCAAAGCCAGTGTTTCTGCATTATCTACTTCACCAGATTCGTCATTATTAACAGAATAAAACTTGAATCGTGCTCAGTCAGTTCGCAGTCATCTTGTAAGTTGTTATAGCCGTTATGCATCATATTGAAAATTAAGAAGCAATAAAATTTGAATCAAGATTTTTTTGAAAAGCTTTCAATTTATAATTTATTGCCTACTTTACATGTTCATCACAAAAAAAACGAGACTGGTTCGAATATACCAAAAACGGTATCCAAATAAGCCTTGGCTTAAATGCAGAAAGCATAGGCAAATTTTTTCAGGCACTTGTCGCAAACAATTCGGCGATTTCAAAAAAAATGGTAAATGCGCTGATTTGGAACGTTTCGAAATTACTAGAAATAATTTAAATGTATAACCTTTACCATATTGTGAAGCAGTTCAAAAGTGTACTCCAATGATCAAGATGTATGCAAAAGCTGTCGGGGAAGCACAAGCTCACAAACCCTTTGACGAGAGTTGGTAGTGGCGTATAAAAGCAGATAGGGGTAGGTAGGAAAAGACAAATCGACAATCTGATCAACTCCTTGAAAGAAATTAATACAACGGTTAGAGTAAAATATATCTTTTGTTTTATTATTTGCATAGCTATTTTACACTATCCAACATCACCAACTGTTTTGTTGCCACAAAATTGAAGTAATCATGCTTGTGCGTCCTTCAGAACTGTTTCATCAATATCTCAGCGCCAGGGCAATTCAGCGTCAAATCAGATCGATAAAATGAAGCTGCTAACCGCCTCCGTTGGAGCGACCTGCACAATTTTTTCTGACCACACAACGTACATGACCTGTTGACCCACATCTGTTGCAAATTCATTCTTAGTGATGTGATAGTACTTTTAAAGATCACGTTACACTCTGCAGTTGATTAGAAACCGCATTTTAAAACATTGGTTCCTAATTACAATACGACGAACATCAGTTACTTAACTAAAATAGTGTTACAGCTTTGACAAAGGTAACTGAGTATAGAAAACGGTTGTGAGGTGTGACACCGGTAAAATTTAATTTCCACTTGAAGCTGCATCTCAGGGATTAATTTTAGGTCGAAACTCACCGGACGAGAATTGCTTTGAAGTATTTTCAAGTTAATATTAATTGAGTGGGGGTAGCGCAAAGGTACAAGGGGTAGCGCAAAGGTACTTGTATCAGTGAATTTTCATTGATGTGTTTTAACAAAACTCCCATAATTTGGGTGTTTCCTTTCGCGTTGCCCCTTACTCATTCTAGCAACTGTGGCTCCCTTTAAGTCCCACACCTGCCGCTTTTTGACCAAGAATTTGCAACACTATTACTCGTCAGCCGATTGAGCTAGAGAGCTGTTCAAACCCTCAGATTGAGGATTTGAACAGCTCTCTAGCTCGAAGTTATGGCCAAAAATTCCAAAATGTTTGTAAATACCTGGGGGATTTCCCGGGGATGTCTTTAATTGATATTCGGTTATTTTGCCATAACGTTTGAACCAGAAAAGCTACAAAGTCAATTAAACCTCCAACGACTCCTATTGTAGTCTTGACTCCAATAAAATCCAATAAAATTTGAGCCGGAAATCGGCTCGATTGGTCAACTCCCACAGGATGTTGACGTCATCCAAATGTAAACAAACTTGCATAAACATCCTGTAGTTATGTAAACATCGACATAAAACCCGACATAACACACTTAAATTTTTTTTATTCTGAACTACAAGACTTTCCCCAGTTATAGAGGGTTTGAACAGATTTCTAGCTCAATCTGCTGGTGATTTATGGCCGTATCTAATATGGTATAATATACCCAGGGTCAGCGTTTGTGAAAGTATTCGTTTTTACAAATTTTTGGTTTTTGAGCCATAGTTTTGGCTCCAGATATGCTAAAAGCCAATCAAAGGCTCTAAAGACACGGATGATAACATATATTGCCAAAAAACCTTGTGCCAAAAAGTGGCACATTGGATTGGCACCAAGGGCCAGGTAAAGTTGGCCAAAAAAACGCAAAACACCCCCACTTATGACGTCACCTACAGACGGCCCCAAACCCAATACGAAACATCTTCTTCAATCTCCGCTAGAAGACGTGCCGAATCCGTAGATCAGTGGTTCCCAACCTTCTTACGATCTCGTACCACTTGAGCACCCGGCAGTGTCAACGCGTCCCACATTTTTAAGAACAACCACTTTGATCGAATCTTAGTATATTCAGAAGAATAATATAAATCAAAATAACAATAACAGACAACTGAATTTAATGAGATTTTTCTTTTGTTTACCTTTTACCAATTGGTCGATGCGTGGCGTAAATTTGCTAACAGCGCATCGAAAGTCATAATGTTGGGATAAAATAGGAATAGCAGGCTACAAGAAAATTTAT